>Ga0316204_10000885_pt1 | contig 94438 bp, 87 predicted proteins | sample 6monrhotite_MG_2_FD_205661 | JGI IMG/M metagenome (GOLD analysis project Ga0316204, IMG submission 205661) | Microbial mat bacterial communities from mineral coupon in-situ incubated in ocean water Damariscotta River, Maine, United States -... | ecosystem: Environmental > Aquatic > Marine >... | reverse complement strand
TGTCAAAATATACTTTAGTAAGCTTCCTGCTAGGAAATATGGTCTTTAGGAAAATATTATTGCCTGTTTTAACAAATGGGACGAGATAGGCATAATTATCTATGTCGACGATATATATTTTTTGTTGTCCATACTTCTTGTTTGGGTGTTTTATAATGTCTAATAGTTTTCCCCCTTCTATCGCTGCAATAATTTCATCAAAGCTAATACCTCTATCACGCTTAAGCGCTTTATTATTTTCAATATTGTAGTCGTAATACATTCCCATATCTCAAACTATAGTACAACGGATGCCTTTTGTCATCACCGATTGTCCTTTATAAAGCCTGCGTTTGTTGGAAGATTGCAGGAGATCTCCATGGATTACAGTGATTTTCTTGAATTGTACGTCATGCACAGTTAGATAATTTAATTTTTCCTTTTATGTGATTTGTGGTATTTTTCTGCGAAAATTTTAAGAATCAGACTATCGGAGTAATATTATGAGAAATCCACAATACACCACGCCAGCCTTTATTTTAGCGAATAGTTTCGTAAGGCTTGTTTTCGAAGGAAGATATTTGCAAGCTATTATGCTTTTGTTTTGCGCGGCTCTTGTTGTTAGCCCCTTTACCAATGCAGATGCGTCTAATGTTGCTCCCTATGATGATGGGATTGCTATGGGAAATGAGAGCGCTAGCAAGAGTGCTGCGGGTATGGCAGTTGCTATGCCTCGGTATGATTCTGGACTTTTTTCTCCAGCATCTTCGTATGTTTGTGCTCCTCATGCACTTAGTTTTCCGGAATGCTCTCCTATTACTGTCGATTATGTCCAGCAGCTCTTTGTAAATACAGGGCATGAAAAGCATCATGCGAGGCTTGCTGGTTATGTCATGAAAGCCATGGATATGGGTCCTGATATTGGAGATTATATTCGTAAGGTCCTAGCTCATTTTCCTGGCTTTAGGCTTATGGCAGTATCAGCTAATGAGTTATCTGAATTCGAAGCATTAGCTGCTTTTTTGCCGGGAGAATCAACTATATTTCTTCCCTTTGATGTTCCTTCAAGCAAGTATTTAATTAGTTTAATTGCGCATGAATTTCGTCATGCAATGCTGAATTTGGTGTCGAAAAGAAAAACAGGAAACCCACACAGTTTAGATAACTATTGTCACTTCCCAGATACTCCAGACAAACGAGATGAGGTTGCAAGACATTTATCTCAAGGAGATGCAAGAGTTGAAGCGTTAGGCGCCTTATTGGATAAGCAAAGTCAGAATAAACTTTCACGTGCTGAACATAAGGAATTAATAAACTTGCGTAAAAAGCATCAATCAGACTATGAGCGGTACGCAGGTTTTGTTACTGTTTTACCTCAAGCGCAAAGTTCAAAAAAAGCTGCACGTCAATTATTTGGTCATATACTGATTGGTGATGGTGTTAAGTATGAAGTTGTTGGTTATTCTTTAATGGAAGGAAAGATTTTTCCTGTCATTAAGTGTGTTGATGTTTTGCGGGCTTTTTATCAATTTTTGACGCATAGACAAGAAAGATTTACAACAATGTATCACAAAGATGAGCGTGCGCTTGAGACAGATGCCCATTTCGTTAGCTCTTTTCCGCGTGATTTACTCCTTAAATATTATCCTGAATTCCTTAATGCAACCCAAGCATTAATTCAGGGGACTCCTTTTGATACTTCCATATGTGATGTTAACAGAAATAATCGATTAGCCGTCCCTAGTATTAATTCAGCGCACACTGCTGCACGCGCTAAGCTTTTATCAATTCCAGATGATCAGTTTGATCTTGCTACGGCGAATAGGGCACTGCCTGATATTCAAGCTAGCATTGAGCGAGGGGATGACCTTGATCAATGTTGGCGCCTTGCGCTTAAGATAAGAAAGAAGGGATTTGAAGTAACTCGAGCTAGCTTGATGTTGGCTGATATTGCTTTTCAAAGGCAAGATCATAATACAGCACTTTACTATTATGAAAAGGCAAATGACGGAACTCAGCAATTCAATTTGGGGCAACTTGTAAGGTATGCTGATTCATTCTTGCATCTAGGTGAATATGAAAGAGCAAAAGATTTTAGTGAAAAGATATTAAGCAACCCGTTTATCAATGATCCTGAAAACAAGCCCCACAAAGCCCGATCTTTGGTTATTAAAGAAGAGGCAGATTCCTATTTGCGAGAAGGAGCACAGCATGGTATGTAAGAAATAACCGAGGTGCTCGATGTTAACGAGCACCTCAATTGGTGTTTAACGTCTTGCTCTAGCAAGGTGTGCGTTAGCGAAGGTCAATGTGTGTGGCAGGTAGATTTTTACGTTGTTGACTGGTTCAGTCTCAAGCTTTGCTGTTCGAACAGATACATTTGTAACGTGTCCACCAATAGTATGTGTTGAGTTAACAAAGTTTAGATATAGTCCGGTCGGTGCAATGCCAGCCCAGTATTTTGGAAACCAAAAACCAACCAGATGTCCTGACTTATTATGTAAGCGTAAAACGGATTGATTTCTCGCTGCAACACGTAACGGACGATAGGGTTCGCCTTGTTTACGTAGATTACGTAAAGTTAACGCTTGGAAGCGACCATCGATTTCGATAGCGTAAGGAATGTTTCTATTCGGTAACCTTTCTACAATCATTTCTTCCAGTGCGTTGAGGCTGGTCGCATATTCGATGTTGCTTTCACGATAAGGTTTAAACTGGATGACTTCTGCAAAAGGTGCGATTTGATTAGCCTCAACACGCTTTAGTTTTCCAGGTTTTTTACCGCTGGAGTCTGTCTGATAAAAGCGACCGTCAAGAGCAATCATTTCACCATCAACACCCTTGAAAGTACCAACACCAAAATTACCTTGCTTTCTTAATTTTTGATAAGGGTAGTCACCATCGAAGACACCTTGACTGAGTGCGCCTGTCGTTGAAACTTGAAATAAGGTTGCTGGTTTTTTTGCAAGTGCAGCAGTATTGCATAAAGTGAGTGTTGCGACGGTGGATAAAGCGATGATTAATGATTTTTTCATCAGGACCTCCTTGTTAATTGATGATGATCTGATGATAACGCTTTGATTCTATGAAGGCAATATTACTCGATGATATTCACTTCGGGTGATAGTGAAATATTGAAAGTTTCAAGGACAGACTTTTGAATATCTTGTGCGAGTTTTTTTACGTCATTACCATCAGTATGATCGTGATTGACGAGCACTAACGCTTGTTGATCGTGCACGCCCACGGAACCGTGTCGTTTACCCTTCCAGCCACATTGTTCAATAAGCCAGGCAGCTGGAATTTTGTAGTGTCCGTCATCTAAAGAAAAGTTGGGCATATCTGGGTATTTTTCTAATAATTTTTCAAGATCGTTCGAAGGAATAAAAGGGTTCTTGAAAAAGCTGCCCGCATTAGGGATTGTTTTTGGGTCGGGCAATTTGGTTTGGCGAATTTCAATGACTGCTTCGCTCACTGATCGAATGGTGGGAGATTTAATGCCTCTGTCTTCTAAAGTTTGTTGTAGCGCACCATAGCTTGTATTTAATATCGCTTTTTTATTCAGGTGTAACGTCACATGCGTTATTACAAAGCGATCTTTGTGTGTATTTTTGAAGATGCTGTTACGATAGCCGAATTTACATTGTGTATTGCCGAAAGTGACGTGTTTTCCTGTGGCGAGTTCAACAGCATCCAGTGAATGAAAAACGGAACGAATTTCTACACCGTAAGCGCCGATATTTTGCATGGGCGCTGCGCCTACGGTTCCAGGTATCAAAGAAAGATTTTCAACACCGCCTAGCTGATTCTGTACGCAATGCATAACAAATTGGTGCCAATTTTCTCCAGCGCCAATTTTTAAATAAATGTGATCGTTGTTTTCATCGATGATTTCAATGCCAGAAATTTCATTTTTGATCACAAGACCAGGGTAATCTTTTGTAAAGAGGATATTGCTGCCGCCGCCTAGAATAAATTTTGGTATTGGGCGCCAATGATCATTCGTTAGAATACTTTGTAGTACGCGAGGGTCTTTCAGACGCATGAAGTGTTGCGCATTGACTTGTATGCCAAGTGTGTTGAAGTTTTGTAGTGGAATATCCGTTTGAATGTTCAGATTTTGCATGATTATGGCGTTCGCTTTCCAAGTCTTTTCCAGACATTCTAATATGGTACAATGCGCCTCTCACATCAAGTGGAACTTTCAAAATGACAATACAAAATGACAGAATCATCCGCGCGCTGCTGCGCCAGCCGGTGGATCGCACACCGATCTGGTTGATGCGCCAAGCGGGTCGTTATCTGCCTGAGTATCGTGAGCTGCGTAAGCGTACACCTGATTTTATGACTTTCTGTAAGACGCCTGAGTTGGCCTGTGAAGCGACACTGCAACCATTAGCACGCTTTCCGCTCGATGCCGCGATTGTCTTTAGTGATATTTTAACCGTACCGGATGCGATGGGTATGGATCTGCAATTTGTGAGTGGAGAAGGGCCGGTTATTCGTAACCCCATTCGCAGTATGGATGATGTTAAAAAATTGAAACCTGTTGAGGTTGAGGCTGACCTTGCTTATGTGCAAGAAGCTATTCGTCTGATTAATATCGAACTTGATAATAAGATTCCATTGATCGGTTTTGCTGGAAGTCCATGGACTGTTGCAACCTATATGGTCGAGGGTGCCAGCAGCAAAACCTTTTCAACGATTAAAACCATGCTATACCGTGAACCAGAAATTTTACATGCGCTATTGCAGCGCTTGGCGGATGTCACAGTACGTTATTTAAATATGCAAATAGCAGCGGGTGCGCGGACGGTAATGATTTTTGATACTTGGGGCGGAGTTTTGTCGAATAATGAATATGTCGATTTTTCTCTACAGTATATGAAAAAAATTGCAGACCAGTTAATACGAGATGTTAATGGACAGCGTATCCCGGTTGTCTTTTTTACTAAGCACTGTGATCCCTGGTTAGAATTATTGGCTGCGAGTGGGTGTGATGCGGTTGGTTTGGATTCCACAGTTGATATGGCAAGTGCCAAGCAGCGTGTTGCTGGGCGTGTTGCGTTGCAAGGTAATCTCGATCCATTTTTATTGTTTGCAAAACCTGATCGCATTGAGCAAGCTGTGATTGATATTTTAGATGGATATGGTCCAGGACCTGGGCATGTTTTCAATTTGGGTCATGGTATCGATAAAGATACACCGATTGATAGTGTTGAGCGAATGGTGGAAGCCGTTCGACATTATGGTCATCAGCCCGTCACGCAAGAAATGGAGTTGGTTGTTTAGTAACTTCTTGTTATTTCAATAGATTTACCTCGATCTCCGTCGATTTTATGATCTTTGTCTATACTTACCCCTGAGGGTATTTATGGAGATGAATTGTAATGCCAAAAGATAAGAAGGGTCATAAGGAATTAATACCATTCGAAGATTATGAATCGGATTCAGATGAGTTTATGCCGCCCATTAAAAAGTTTGTTTCGTGGGGGCTGCTTATCATCGCCATATTTTTCAGTTTCTTTGCAATTTGGTCCCTGGTGTCTCCCATTGAAAAAGCAGCAGTAGCCACAGGTAAGGTGACGGTATACGGTTATCAAAAAGATATTCAGCATCTTGAAGGCGGTATTATTAAAGCCTTCCATATACGAGAAGGTAGCAAGGTAAAAAAAGGCGAATTATTAATCCAATTGGAAGATACAAAAGCAAAGGCTAGTTTAGATGTTTTAAGGTCACAAGTGTATGCCTTGCTCGGTAATGAAGCTCGTCTTTTAGCAGAAAAAGAAAATGCCAAGACCATTAAATTTCCTAAGATTTTATTAGATCTGCAAAAAGATAATCTTGAGATTTCAAAAATCATTACGGGGCAGAAAACTTTATTTCTTGCGAATATTAAAGCGATGGAGGGGCAGGTTGATATTTTGAAGCAAAGCATCAAGCAGCTTGAAAAAGAAGTTGAAAGTAATAAAAACCAGGTGACATCGAAAGCAACACAACTGAAATATATTATGGTTGAGCTTAAAGCAACTGAATATCTCGCTAAGAAAGGCTTAATTCCAAAGCCTAAGTTATGGGCATTAAAAAGAAATGAAGCACGTCTTGTAGGGGAACGTGAGGGGCATCTTGTAGAGATCGCTAAGATCAAGCAAAAGATTGGTGAGATGAAATTGAAAATACATTCAATAAGGGATCAGCATAAAAAAGATGTGTTAGAAAAACTCCATGAGACGCAAACTAAAATTGCAGATTTGAAGAATCGAGTATTGGCTGCAAAGGATGTTTTAGAGAGAACGCGTATCTATGCACCAAAAGCAGGGACTGTGATCCGTTTGCAAGCGCATACGGTAGGTGGTGTTATCAAGCCAGGTGAAAGAATCATGACGATCGTGCCCAGTAAAGATAAAGTGGTCATGGATGTTCAGGTAGACCCATTGGATATTGATATCGTTCGTCCAGGGTTGCCGGTTAAAGTTCGTTTGAGTGCCTATAAGCAGCGTACTACACCCACCTTAAAAGGGAAGGTTGATCATGTATCAGCAGATAGTTTTGTCGATAAAAACACGAGAAAAACCTATTATCTTGTGCGTGTGAGCGTACCTGCAGAGGAATTAAAAAAACTGCCTCATGTAAAATTTTATCAAGGAATGCCAGTTTCAGTCATGATTATTACAGGTCGGAGCTCGCCCTTTAACTATTTTATATCACCCATCGGCGAGAGTTTTAATAAGGCATTTAAAGAACAATAAGACGTTTGCTATTTCTAGAAATCCAGCTATATTTCTAGAGAGGATAAAGAATCACATTACTAGGAAATTAAGGAGATTTGTGATGAGTGAGAAAGAACTAGAGGCACTTTATATCGATGGTATCGGCAATATCAATTTGACAGCGGGTTCAATTCGTTGTGATCTTGTTAGTGTTGTTCCACAAGCGGGCGGAGAAAAAGCAGGAGAAACGCGGCAATTTAAAAGACAAGCAAGTTTGGTGATGACGCCACAAGGCTTGTACCAATCCGCAACTGTTTTGAATAACTTTGTCAAACAGCTTGAGGAAAGTGGTATCTTAAAGAAAACAGAGATGCCAAAAGAAGAGACGGGTAAAAAGAAGAAGTAATTAAATAGCCTCGGGGTTTTCCCCGAGGGTATTTGCAATGAAGGAATATTGTGATTGACGATAAAATCCCAAAATTAAAATCGATATTAGCAGCTTGCCGTACAGCGTTTATATACGTCGGTATATTTAGTTTCTTTGTGAATTTACTTATGTTGACGGTTCCGCTGTATATGTTGCAAATATTCGATCGCGTGTTAGCGAGCCAAAGTATTGAGACCTTAGGTTACTTAACGCTGATTGCTATAGGCGCCTTGCTTGTTCTTGGTTTGTTGGATGTTGTGCGATCTCGTATTCTTGTTCGAGTGAGTCATTGGTTGGATGGTCAATTAAGTCCATTGGCGATGATGCGCAGTGCTGATGAGCAGTTGCGCGGAGGGCAATATTCAACACGCTCCATTGGCGATATTGTGAATATCCGGCAGTTTTTAGCAAGCCCTGCTATTTTCTTTTTGTTTGATGCGCCTTGGATTCCCGTCTTTATTTTTGTTGTTTATCTGTTGCACCCAGTTTTAGGTATTCTTCTTACCATTGGTGCAATTTTGTTGTTCCTTCTTGCTTTACTAAATGAAATTGCAACCCGGGACACCTTGGCTGAAGCTAATATACAAAATACAAAAAATAGCCTTTACCTAAATAAGGCTATGAATAACGCAGAAGCTATTCAAGCGATGGGTATGTTGCGAAGTATTTCAAATCGCTGGTTTGAAGGTAATAGCATTGTTTTATATTTGCAAAAAAAAGCCAGTGATCGATCTGCAACGATTTTATCTTTTTCAAAATTCCTGAGGATGGCATTGCAGCTCAGTATCTTAGGTTTAGGAGCTTATTTTGTTATCCAGAATCAATTGACGCCAGGTGGTATGATCGCAGCTTCTATCATTGCAGCACGTGCGCTTGCGCCGATAGAGCAGGCCATTGGTTCATGGAAACAGTGGGTGAGTACACGATATGCATATCAACGCCTCAAGGAATATCTTGAAAAAACACAGCCACGAGTTGTGAGCATTCAACTTCCTGAGCCTTCAGGTCATCTACAGGTTCAAAACTTGACGTACTTTCCTATGGGCTCAAGAAAGCCTATTCTCCAAGGTGTCAATATCACATTGCCGCCGGGAGAAGTACTTGCTTTGATTGGTCCTTCAGGTTCGGGCAAGTCAACACTAGCTCGGTTAATGTTAGGTGTTTTGCCACCTTCACATGGTGCTGTTCGTCTCGATGGGGCCAGCGTTTATGAGTGGGAGCGTGAAGATTTTGGTCGTTTTGTTGGATATCTTCCGCAAGATGTTGAGTTATTTTCAGGTACCGTTCGCGATAATATTGCTCGAATGTCCGAAGGGTCAGATGAAGCTGTTGTTGAAGCAGCAAAATTAGTGGGCGCGCATGAGATGATTTTACATTTAGATAATGGTTACAACTTCGATAGCAGTGGTTTCAATTTATCGGGTGGTCAGCGTCAGCGTGTTGCATTAGCGCGTGCTTTTTATGGGGATCCGCGTCTTATTATTTTAGATGAGCCTAATTCAAGCTTAGATAGTGTCGGTGATGCAGCCTTAAGTGCCGCTGTGGAAAAAGCGCGTGAACGCAATATCACCATAGTACTCATCTCACATCGACCTAATCTCGTTCAACATGCCGATCAGGTTGTAATTTTGAATGAGGGTCGTGTACAGTTGCAAGGGCCTCGAGATGAAGTCTTGCAGCAAGTTCAGACAAAGTAGTTGAGTTTTCATGTTAAGAATTTTGATATCAAATGATGATGGTGTGTATGCGACTGGGTTGAGTGTTTTGGCCGAAGAAATGAGGAAAATTGCTCATGTAGATGTTGTTGCGCCTGATCGTAATCGTAGTGGCGCGAGTAACTCTTTGACGCTGAGTGTTCCTTTGCATGTCAAACATTTAGAAAATCATATGATTAGTGTTGAAGGTACACCAACAGATTGTGTGCATGTTGCTATAACAGGCTTATTGCAAAATACACCTGATATGGTGTTGACAGGCATTAATGCTGGATCCAATTTAGGTGATGATGTTTGGTATTCAGGTACGGTTGCAGCTGCAATGGAAGGGCGCTTTTTGGGATTCCCAGCCGTTGCTGTGTCTCTAGTCGGTGAACACTTGTTGCATTATGAAACAGCGGCCAAGGTGGCGCGTGTCATGATCGACCGACTAGCTGTTGATCCCTTACCATCAAGTACGATTTTAAATGTGAATGTGCCGGATGTGCCTTATGTTGATTTAAGAGGGTATGAAGTAACGCGCTTGGGAACACGGCATTGTGCAGAACCCACTATTAAGCAAATTGATCCGCGTGGTCATCCTGTTTATTGGGTAGGTCCTGCAGGTGCAGAAGAAGATTCTGGACCGGGTACTGATTTTTATGCGGTACGTCAGCGTAAAGTGTCAATCACACCGCTGCGTATTGATATCACGCATTATGAGGCATTTGATCAGTTATCGAATTGGGTGGAAGGATTAAAAAATGTGGATGAGTAATCTGCGCCGCTATTGTCTACTTCTCCTGCCCCTATGTTTGTTGATGCTCAGCTTGTCGGGTTGTATGAGTGATACGACTTATGCGCCCGTTGTGAATGCGTGGCACCAACCTGCAGCAAAGTCGGGTGCTTATCGGGTTCGCAAAGGCGATACGGTTTACTCGATCGCATGGGCTTTTGGTTTGGATTATCGCGCACTCGCTGCAGCAAATAATCTGCGCGCACCTTATGAAATTCACCCTGGTCAAAAATTACGGATGACTACGCAACGTAGGCATGAAAAAATTGTTAAGGTGTATGTCGCTAATCAACATACCAGTAAGAATTATGTTGCCAAGAGAAAACAAGCAGTTTCGTATAAGCGTTTGGTTTGGCGCAGTAAACCGATGTTTGGTTGGCAATGGCCTGCTAGGGGGCGTGTTGTCCAAGGTTTTTCAGCATCACGGGCGGGAAATAAAGGAATTAATATTGCAGGTCGCTTGGGTGAGCCAATCAGGGCTGCGGCGGCTGGGCGTGTAGTTTATAGTGGTGATGGGCTGCGGGCATATGGTAATCTGCTGATTATTAAACATAATGATAGTTATCTGAGCGCATATGCTTATAATAAAAAATTATTGGTTGCTGTTGGGCAGTGGGTACGCCGCGGACAAATGATTGCAACGATGGGCCGTAATGATGCGGGGCGCTCTTTGCTGCATTTTGAGATTCGCAGAAACGGTAGGCCAATCAACCCAATGTTGCTACTGAAACGATAGGTACAAGGATTGTAATGATGACAAGCAAGACTTCTAAAAAAAAGAAAGTGTCAAAGACAAAAGCAAAGCCTAAAAAGCACACAACGGCTAGGCGTAAAATCGTCAAAAAAACCATCACAAAAATAAAATCAGCACTAAAAAAGAAAGTTAAATCTAAGAAGACACCCAAAAAAGTGGGAAAAATGAAAGTCGCAAAAAAAAATCTCAAGTCCAAGTTGGCATCTAAAAAAGCAAAATCAAAAGCAAAGCCAAAAACTGCCAAAGAAAAGTCAGCACCGAAGCAGTCTCAAGTGAGAAAGCCTAGACCAGAAAGTACAACTTCAGTCGATCCTACGCAGATTTACCTTCGCGAGTTAGGTTATAAATCTTTATTTACAGCAAAGGAAGAGTTACAAGTTGCAAAGCAGGTTGTAAAAGGCAGTAAAAAGGCACGTCATCAAATGATTGAAGCGAATTTGCGTCTCGTGGTTAAAATTGCACGACGTTATGTTAATCGCGGTCTTCCGTTTTTAGATTTAATTGAAGAAGGTAATTTGGGACTGATGACAGCCGTTGAAAAATTTGATCCCGGTCGAGGTTTCCGCTTTTCAACGTATGCAACTTGGTGGATACGACAAACTATTGAGCGTGCGATTATGAATCAAAGCCGTACAGTACGTTTACCTATTCATGTTATTAAAGAGTTAAATATTTATTTGCGGGCCGGTAAAAAATTGGCACAAGAATTAGATCATAAGCCAACCGCTGAAGAAATTGCCGATATGATTGATAAGCCAGTTGAGGTGATTCAAAAGGTATTGAGTTTGGCGCCGGGTGCAACTTCGATCGATGTACCAGTGATGTCAGATAGCCAGAAAACGCTGGGTGAAACGATTCCCGATGAAAATGTACAAGACCCTGCTGACATGATTCAAGATCACGATTTGTATGAGCATATGGGTCGTTGGTTAAAATCTTTAGATGAGCGTCATCGTGAAGTTATTGTGCGTCGTTTTGGTTTGGAAGGTCATGAAAAAGGTACGCTTGAAGAAGTGGGTAAAGCCGTTGGTCTGACACGTGAGCGTGTGCGCCAGCTGCAACTCGATGCGATCCGCCAGCTGCGTGAATTAATTCACGCAGAAGAAAGTAGTTCTTAGTCTGCTACCAAACGATGATAAATATCGCCTATCAACAAAAAAGCAAAAGGCAGTAGCCAAATCAGTAAAAAAACATTAATTACACTGCCAATAATCATCAGTGTATCATTATTCAAAATCAGCCCAAGAAAAGTGGGCGTCAGTATGATAAATAAACACAAATAAGCCGTGAAAAAAATTGCAAACACACGCAAGCAATGTGGTTTTACTATCAGCACCGATGTTGCGAGTGCTTCCCCAGGTGAATAATTTTTATCGATCACCATGGGAACACTCAAAACAAAAATACTATAAACAAACAACTTAAATATAAGCGCAATTAAATCAAAGTAGGGTAATGCCTTCCCTAAGCTATAAGCTATCTGAGGAATATTGATAATCATTGTTAATAGGCTAGAGACAAGCCCAATAATAACAACTGTTATTAGAATAGGTATTAAACGGTGGAAGTATTGAAAACCGGATTTAATATTGATGGTTTCACCACGCGTATGATGAATTGCCACCATGATAGCGCCTGCATAAAACGGTGCGATAAGAATATTGGTTAAAATGGGTAAAGTAATGTAGCGAATAAAGTAGTGTGTGTGCTGCAGATTAATATCAATCATGCGATTGCTTGCCCATTCTAACGTGGCAGCAATTAATAAAATTAGAATGGCCACATTCCATATAGGGCCTTTGCTTCCTTTTACAAGCTTCCAGGCATTTGAGAATACAGCAATAACAGATATATCCTTATTCATTATTAGTCTTCACTTCGTTTCTGCAGTTCAGAGATAGATTGCGCGTTAGCAATTGAATTCGCAATGTCCATATGCAATTGATGACTAATATGTGATGTTGTAAAAATGCCGCGAATGATCTTTTGGTTACCAACATTGGATTTAATGACAAGTGCGTAATGTTGCTCTTCAGATTTTAGTGTGTTGACGATGTTGCCGACTTTAGCTTTATTGACAGTTTCAATGTCGAACGCGATGATTTTATTGAGCGGTACCATAATCATTTTCGTTAGAATCTTTGAGCGTGGTATGCGGTTATCTTGCGTAATCTTAATGGGTTGTTCGCCCAGGATATCTTCAGAAGCAATTAAACCTTCAATTTTATCACTGTCGTCAACGACAAATAGTAAGTGGAGACCGTGTATTTTCATGACGCTCAATGCATCGTCAATAGCCGCATTATTTTTGATAGTTTGTGGAGGTGTTTGTGTTAGGTCCATCATCACTGCGAGAGCAGGGTCATCTAGATAGGTAATTTCAGGTAGTACATCTTTGCATAACACTGTTTGTTCACTTGATAAGGAAAGGGTAGGTAAATCTTCATATTTTGCCATGGTTAAACTCCTTAGTAATCAATCGGAAAGTATAGCACAGCGAGTTTGCTATGCTATACTTCCGGCCTAAGTTGTGGGTCAAACGGAGATGCAATTATGTCATCGAAAAAGCAAGGTTGTACATCGACACACTATGAAGTGACGCGTGATCAACTACCGGTGTCTTGTCCGATGCCAGACAGTCGTGTGTGGGATGCACACCCAAGAGTGTATTTGCCGATTGAGGAAACAGGACAAGTGATTTGTCCATACTGTGACGCAGAATATACACTAGTAGGCTAGTCTATGAGTAAAATTTTAATTATAGGTCCTTCCTGGGTTGGCGACATGGTGATGGCGCAGACCCTATTCAAAACGCTAAAACAGCTGCAGCCGAATGCGCTTATCGATGTGATTGCACCTGCTTGGACGCAAGCATTGTTAGCGCGTATGTCAGAAGTTAATCGTGGTTTAGTTTTGCCATACGGACATGGTGAATGGCGATTAAAAGATCGTTATCAGCTTGGTCGAGAAATGCGAAAAGATGGCTATGATCAAGCGATTGTTTTGCCTAACTCTTGGAAGTCTGCAGTCATTCCGTGGGCAGCAAAAATTCCCATGCGCACGGGTTGGTTAGGAGAGCAGCGCTTTGGTTTGTTAAACGACGCCAGACGCTTGAATAAAAAACGTTATCCATTAATGATCGAACGTTTTGTTGCATTGGGCTTATCACCCGGAGCGGCTTTGCCACAAGTTATTTGCAAACCCGAATTTTCAATATCCTCTATCGATGTGCAGCGAGCATTAGAAAATCATCATTTAGAGAAATCTGACAAGCCTATTTTGGCTTTATGCCCAGGCTCTGAGTTTGGATCTTCTAAACGCTGGCCGCCTGAATATTTTGCTGCAATTGCGCAAGCGAAATTGTCTGCAGGCTGGGACGTTTGGGTTTTTGGTTCACCAAAAGACGTAAAAGTGGTTGCTGAAATTCAAAGCTTAACTCAAGATGCTTGTGTTAATTTGGCGGGTAAAACCAGTCTTTCTGAAGCATTGGATTTGCTGTCATTAGTGGATGCCGTTGTGACAAATGATTCGGGTTTAATGCACATCGCAGCAGCACTGGGTAAACCGCAAGTTATTCCTTTTGGTTCGACGTCTCCTAAGTTTACGCCGCCGTTATCAGACAAAGCGAAGGTTTTGTCTTTGGATTTAGACTGCAGCCCGTGTTTTAAACGCGAATGTCCGTTAAAGCATCATCGTTGTATGCGAGATTTAGAGCCCGAGATGGTGTTAGAGGCTCTAGAAAAAACAACAGCAAAAAAGATCGCATAAAAATGGGCTTGCGTAAAATCCATTAACCAAGAGTTTGCTAGATTCCCAACACACAGTGCAATCAGTGTAATTTGCATTAAAAATTTCAAATCATTTGGCAGCAAGACACTATAACGCCATTGCATAAACAACATCGCCAATAAGATAAATAAACCGATAGCACCGAACTGTAGCATGATGTTTAAATATTCATTAGATGCATTTCCCACGATGCCCGTTTTCTGAGTATCCTTTTGTGGCAATGTGGCATAGGCTGCTTTAATGCTACCGGTGCCATAACCAATGATTGGGCGCTCTTTGATCAGTGACACAGCGTTTTTCATCCATGCATAACGATAGCCAAGTGATGTGGTTTCGTTGCCACGGTGATATTGATGCACGTCTTCTATTGCAATTTTAGCGCGTGTTTTAGCGGGGCTGGGAAGCACTGTGATTATTGTTGCAAATGTAGCGAGTAATAGAAAAGTGTAAATTATCCCTTTTTTAAAGCCCAGCTGATTGAAAAAAGTAAAGCTCAATAATAACAGCATTAGAATATAACCTGTACGACCTCTTCCCATAAGTAACACACTAATTGCACCTGCGAGTGCGAGCAAACCATAAGGCCACTTTTTTGTTTCGATAAAACGAAAAAGAAAAATACTCGTGGCAATCGACATTAAAAATCCTTGAATTAAATGATCTTTAAAAACGGTTACTGTTGATGTATCTAAACGGGGGGCTAGATGTGCCCAAAAGTTAGGATTAATCGGTAGCCAGTGGTGAAATTTTAAGTAGCCCAAAAATAACGTGGCTGTCATCACTATTAAAAATGCATTGATCGCGCGGTCTTGCCATTGCTTTTGGGTAAATAGGGGGATCCAAAGCGGTGCTAGTAGGAGCCAGCTGAATTTTAAACATTGTTTTTCGATGTCATGAAAGGTTCCGATGGAATAAAGACTGCCTATTAAAAACAACAAATAAAATCCCATCATAAAGCATGCAGGTCGATTACTGCGAATGACATCAAATTTATAGCGCCATTGACCGGTAGCCAGTACGAGCAGGGAAGTGAGGAAAAATAAGATGACAGTGATAGAGGTTGAAATAGGTAGTGCAAAAATCGTAGCAACTGCTGACCATTTTGTGCATTGGCCCAAGATGTTCGTTTGTTCCATTGATTGTGCTGCATGTTCCATATTCATATTGTACCTTTTCTGTAGAAACCCATGATTCTGTCGAGTATACTCCATTTTTTGTTGATACCTGAAAGGATTCTTCGTGATAAAGCCTGATAAGATTTCCCTTATTGTTACGACGTATAACTGGCCTGAAGCTTTGCGCCTTGGGCTTTTAGCGCTAGAAAACCAGGATGAAAACTTTGAAGTTCTCATTGCTGATGACGGTTCTTGTTCCGAAACTGCTGAAATGATCAGCTCAATGCGTGCCAAGCTCAGTTATCCAATTCGGCACATTCACCAGGAAGATGATGGTTTTCGTGCTGCCAAAATTCGCAACAAAGCAGCAGCTCAGGCTGAAGGTGATTATCTTATTTTTATGGATGGGGATTGTATCCCATCATCTCACTTTTTAGCACGTCATCGAGGGCTTGCAGAGCGAAATTGGTGGGTGACGGGAAATCGTATTTTACTCAGTGAGCCTTTTACGAAAAAAATAATTGAGGACGCGCTGCCGATTCAAAAGAAAAATTTTTTCTATTGGTGTAAGCAGCGTTTTTCGCGAAATTGTAATCGCTTGTTGCCTTTATTACATTTTCGTTTTCAAGAAATTCGAAAATGGTTCTTGCGATCATGGAAGGGTGCAAAAACCTGTAACTTGGCTGTTTGGAAAAAAGATTTTATCGCTGTGAATGGATTTGATGAAGCGTATGAAGGTTGGGGTTATGAAGATTCTGATTTAGTGGTTCGATTAATTCGTGCGAATGTCTATCGAAAAGATGGTCGTTTTGCGATTCCTGTTTTTCATCTATGGCATACTGAAAATGATCGTAGTTCTGAAGGAGAAAATGCTGAGCGACTTGAAAAAATATTAAGTAATGAACGTGTAAAAGCACAGTTGGGTGTACAGCAATATATGGAATAAAGGTTTATCCTGTGGATTAACTGCATTACGTCGACCCATACTTGTATCTGATGGGCACGTAGTTACAGGAAATAAACAACAGCTTCATCCCATACTTGATACGGGATCCAGGAAATTAATATAGAGTTTAACCATGAATAAAATATCTGTTTACATCATCGCTTATAACGAAGTGGAAAAAATTGAGTCTGCAATCAATAGCGTTCTATGGGCTGATGAAATTATCCTTGTCGATTCACATAGTACAGATGGTACGACAGAAAAGGCGACATCGATGGGCGCCAAAGTGGTTCAAGTGGATTTTAAAGGTTTTGGTGATTTGCGTATTCAGGGCGTTAATGCTTGTCAATATAATTGGATTTTTAGTTTGGATGCGGATGAGCGATGCACACCAGAAGCGCGCGATGAAATATTGACTGTTATTAATGATGTAAACGCACACGATGTTTATTTTATGCCGCGTAAGAATTTTTTTATGGGGCGCTGGATTAAAAATTCCGGATGGTATCCTAATTATCGCCAACCACAATTGTTTCGTAAGAATACATTACAATATCACGATGATGCTGTGCATGAAGGCTATACGATTAATAGTGACAAGCCTGCAGGCTATTTAACGAAAGCTATTTGGCAAATGCCGTTTAATGATTTAGGTGAAGTGATGCATAAAGCCAATCGTTATTCGACATTAGGGGTGGAGAAACTCGCTGAAAAAAACAAAAAAACATCAATGGGCCGTTCGCTTAGTCGTGCTGTTTGGGTTTTCGTTAAACATTACATTTTTAAGCGAGGCTTTTTAGATGGTTGGCCAGGATTTGTAATCGCTCTGGGGAATTTTTACGGTACCTATTTTCGTTATGCAAAGTATTATGAGAAAAAGATGCAATGGAAGTTGCCTGAGTCACCGCCGTTGGAGAGAGAATAATAACAATGAATAATTCCCAATTACCTAATTTTGAGTCAACGAAAATCCTAGTTTATGGCGATGTTATGCTTGATCGTTATTGGTATGGTGACACCTCACGCATTTCACCTGAAGCGCCTGTCCCTGTTGTTTTAGTGGGTGACACAGAATCGCGACCCGGCGGTTCAGCTAATGTCGCACTAAACCTAGCAGCGTTGGGTGTGCAATCTTCTCTTTTTGGTTTGATCGGTGATGATGAGGCTGGAAGAACACTGGAACAGCAGGTTAGAGCCAATAATATTACATGTCATTTTCAATCCATCAATGACTACCCAACAGTCACTAAATTGCGTGTTTTAGGCCGTAATCAGCAATTGATTCGTATGGATTTTGAAAAAAGGTTTTCTGGTGTTGATGATACGAGTTTATTGCGATCTTATGAAGAACATTTAAATACAGTAGATGTTGTTATTTTTTCTGATTATGCAAAAGGCGCACTGCAGAATATTAGTCAGCTTATTGCGATGGCACGTAAAAAAAATCTCCCCGTTTTGGTGGATCCGAAGTCTAAAGATTTTTCATGTTATGCAGGCGCAACCATCATCACGCCTAACCGAAAAGAATTTGAGAATCTGGTTGGTGTATGTCAGAGCATTGATGAAATCAAATCAAAAGCAACTGCCTATTTAAAAACAATTGATATACAAGCATTGCTCATTACGCTGGGCAAAGATGGTATGTTGTTAGTGAAAAAAAATGGCGAATCATTACATATGCCCACACGTGCTCGAGAGGTCTATGATGTCACGGGTGCAGGCGATACTGTGATTTCAACATTAGGTGCCGCAATTGCAGCGGGCCATTCGCTTGAAGAAGCAGTACTTTTAGCGAATACAGCAGCTGGCGTTGTTGTTGGTAAATTGGGTGCAGCAACCGTGAGTCCTGCAGAATTGCGCCGCGCATTGCAGCGTTTGCAAGGCTCACATATGGGTGTTTTAGCGGAAGCTGAGTGTATGCTATCTGTTTCAGATGCACGAGCGCATGGTGAAAAAATTGTAATGACTAATGGTTGTTTTGATATCTTGCATGCTGGTCATGTGCAATATCTGGAAAAAGCAAAGACCTTAGGGCATCGTTTAATTGTTGCAGTCAATGATGATGCATCGGTTTCTCGTCTGAAAGGCCCAACACGCCCTTACAATACTGTGTCTGAGCGTATGGATGTTTTGGCTGCTTTGCAGGCGGTTGATTGGGTTGTACCTTTTTCAGAAGACACACCTGAAAGACTGATAGAAAAGCTATTACCAGATGTGTTGGTGAAAGGTGGAGATTACCGACCTGATCAGATCGCAGGTGCAAATGTTGTCGTGGCTAATGGCGGTCGTGTAGAGGTTATTGAATTTTTGTCAGGATGTTCAACGACAGGCTTGGTAGAAAAAATTTTAAAAGATGCGAATATAAAACAGCGTCATCCCGTGGCTTGACGACGGGATCCAGAAAATCCATAGGGGAGACATAAAATGATTGTAGTTACAGGCGCAGCTGGCTTTATCGGCAGTAATATTATTACAGGTCTTAATAAATTAGGTATAACGAATATCCTTGCAGTAGGCGATTTAAGTGATGGCCATAAATTCAAGAATCTAGCCGTTTGTGATTATCGTGATTACCTCGACTATGAAGATTTTATTGAACGTGTGATGGCAAATGATCAATTTGCAGAGCCGATCGAAGCTATTTTTCACGAAGGTGCCTGCTCTGATACGACCGAATGGGATGGTCGTTATATGATGCAGAACAACTATGAATACACAAAAATACTTTTTCATTATTGCTTGAAACATAAAATTCAATTTCTTTATGCTTCTAGTGCGGCCGTTTATGGTGGAAGTGAGGTCTTTAAAGAATCTGATGAAGTTCAAACTCCCTTAAATGTTTACGGTTATTCAAAATGGAAATTCGATCAGTATATGCAGCCTTATTTAGCGGATGCTGAATCACAAGTGGTTGGGTTTCGTTATTTCAATGTTTACGGACCGCAAGAGCAACACAAAGGAACCATGTCGAGCGTTGCTTTCCATTTTATGAATCAGCTGTTTGATAATGATGTTGTGAAATTGTTTGAAGGTTGTCATGGTTATTCTGATGGTGAGCAGTTGCGTGATTTCGTATCGATTGATGATGTGGTTAAAGTGAATCTTTGGTTTTATAAAAATAAAGACAAGCGTGGCATTTATAATTTAGGGACGGGTAAGGCACGTAGTTTTAATGATGTGGCAAAGGCTTTGATTCAGCAGCATGGTAGTGGAAAGATTGAATATATTCCTTTTCCGGATCATTTGAAATCAGCCTATCAAAGTTTTACGCAGGCAGATATTAGTAAACTTCGTGATATTGCTGGTTATACTGAGAAATTTGATTCTTTGGAGCAAGGCTTAGAGAAATATTACCGTTGGTATTGCGATCAAAAGAAATTGTAGATAAATACCCCTCACCCTAGCCCTCTCCCGCCAGGGGAGAGGGTGAGGGGGATAAAAATCAATGATCCCTTCTATATTTCTCCGCGCTTTTCTTAGCATCTTTTTTATTGATATCTTTCTTGCGGATTTCTTCTTTTATTTTTTCTGCATTACTGGTGCCGCCGGAGCTGGCACCTGAGTCACTGCCTGTGCCGTTTGCGAGAGAGTTAATCGCTTTGTTCACGGCCTCTGCTTTAGTATTCATAATCATCTGGCTTGCAGTACTACCTTGCAAGGCAATATCAGATAAAGTCGTTAGTATTCTTTCTCTGTCTATGTGAGCTTGGTAGTTTTGATGTGCGATCTCAGCGAGTAGTACAACAGTTTCGCGTTGTAAAGTCGTTGATGATTGGCTCTGCAAGCTTTTAATCCAAGCAGGGTTGTCGATGCGATGATTCGCTTGATAGCTTTCAACTTGTAGTTGACTTGGGTGCGTAATCGTTTTTCCTGATTTATTTGTAATTCCAGAGACAGCAGTTTTGCTCGGTGAGCGTTCTGCAATTAAATGGTTAAAGTTATTAATTGCAATTGATTTGGCAGCCATATTAGAGCGCAATGCCAATTGATATTGCTGGTATGTCGAGCCTAATAAGCTCTGACCCGAAACAATATTATGTAAGGTCACATATTGTTTTTTGGGTGTCATCGTTTGTAATTTTGTGTGCAATTTAGATAGATCAATTTTATTGGCTGGATTGTTATAACTTTTTGTGAAGTAAGTCATGTAATCCCTTGCTGCTTTGAGTTCTCCCGGCGTATATCCGGTGGGTGATAGCACGGATGCAACGTTGAAATAATTATCGTCATTAACTTTTGGTGGGCCAATGTAATAGTTAGATCCAGTTTCGTATTGTGCCATGATGACCTGAGGGTTATTCGAATATAACGTATCACTGGCTGGAACGGCCATGGTGAGTTTATTAGTCAGGTTATTGTGTGCAATTCTTTGTTCTCGAATTTTTTTCGCATTAATCATGCCCATGCTCGTTGATAGTAATTGATTTGGAATAACCTGAAAGCTGCTATTGATATAGCTATCAGTTGCTTTTGACGCATTGTGAGCAACCGGTTCTGCAACAGTTTTCGAAGCTGTATTTGCATTTAATACGTTCAGTAAATTTTGGTCGAATTGATACATCGCGTTATCAAAAGCCGTCACGCCAGCGAGTGCAAGTGCTACGATCTTGTTTCCTAAGCCGTTAATTGCTTTGCTGTCATTGTTGTTGCCCGTATTAATAGGGGAAGTGCCAGCGAGTGAGAAAGAAGACAAGGCTATGCTTGCTACGGCAACCATGGGTAAAATTAATTTTTTATTCGATGCTGTTTTTTTCATAGTAAAAACTCTTCTTTATTAGAACCAGTTAATGTTAGGTTTTTTATTAGATGATGTATTATTCGTCGTAGGGCTTTTTGCCTGAGTCTGTGGTGGTGAATAGCTGGGTGTCGCGGGGTTGCCACTATAGGTGTTTCCTACAGAAGATCCACCGCCACCTTGTCCTTGAAGATAAGTGCCATAGTCTTTTATAAACTGTGTTGTTGCTGATTGGCTAAGGCAAGCTGAAGTTCCAGGGGAGATGCTTGATCCACAATTTGTTGCTGCAAGACTGATGCTTGTCACGCTTGCTAATGAAATTGCACTGAATGCAATGGTAAGCTGTTTTACTTTATTCATAACCACTTTCCTCCATAGCCTGTAAGACTACTTTAAATCGATCAGGTGCAAAGACACGACTCAATAATCGTAAACGTTCGAATACAATGTTGCGGCGTAAAAATATACCTGCCGTATCGGTATCTGATTTTGTTGTTTCTTCAGCACGCATCAATACTTTTGCTGCAGCGCCTGGGTATGCTGTATCCATGCCCATTAGTAATCGTAATCCTCGTCCTGTTTTGATATGTGCAACAAGTTTAATAATGTCATCTTCTTGTTGGAGATCGATGTTGCCGATATCTTCCATGGTTTCACCCAATTTTTTGAGTGCTTCTTCCAGCTGTGGGTCGTTGTCTGCGGTCCAATCTTCCACACCCTCCATAAAGCTAATCACTTTATAGATCGTTGGATCTTGGTATTCTCGCCAAAACGCGTGAACGGCCTTCGGGCTTAGGTCTGGCATATCTTCTCCTCAATCTTTCGGTATTCTGTGCCATTTAGCATATCGCAGTATCCTTAAGGCAACCTTAAGAGAAGCTTAATGTTCCGGGTATTTTAGATTTTTTAAGGCCCAACGGGGCGACCTAATCTTGTAGCCCAAGGTAAGGAAGTGCATGCATCTTTTGAATCGTCTAGTCATTTATTGAGGCCTGAAAGGCCGACCTAATTTGTAGCCCAGGGTAAGCGAAGCGCAGCCCTGGGTTGGGTTGCAGCACAATGTTGAGCGCTGAAGGCGTGGAATAAAAACTCGGGGCCATGTAAATAACCGCCATCTTAAGTTTCTCTTAAGCCTCCCTTAAGAATGGGCTGATACGATGATAGGACCTAAAAAAAGCAATTGGATCAAAGTTCAAACCACGCGCGGAGAAGATAATGGGTTTCAAAAGTATATTAAAGAAAGGGGTATCTGGTGGGATCAGTCCTAAACAGTGGATTGGTTACGGTCAGATTAAAGGGGATACCGTTAAAGTAAGTAAGATTGCAAAATCGATTTTCAAGCGTGAAAAACAAACTGAAAGAAAAGAAACCTTTGAAGAAGCTATGAAGCGCTTCAATCTTTCTGAAGATGATATTAAAAAACGTATGAAGACCAGCAAACAGCTGGTTGTTATTTTTCTCTGCATTTCCAGTCTATTAGGCTTTTATATGATATATCAGTGGGTTTTGGGTCATTTTATCGGTGGTTTTATTTGTATGGTACTGATGTCATTAATTCTTTCCTATGCATTCCGCGAACACTTCAATTTATTTCAAATGCGTCAACGTCGATTAGGTTGTACTTATAAAGAATGGTTAAAAAGCACGTTTAAGGGGTCCAAATAATGAGGAAGTTACTATCCGGTTTAGTTATATTTTTCGTTTCCATGGGATCAGCATTGGCTGATGCATCATGGATGTCAGGTAAAATTACGCCCGTGGCAAGTCATACCGATTTGTCCGTTGCGTATTTAGCACAGGTCTTTGGTACAGTCGGTACTTCCTTGCAAGGCACCAGTGGTCAGATGTTGGGGATGCTATTTTCCAAGTTGAATGAAGGTATTTTAGTCGTTGCTGGTCTTTGGCTCGTTTACACCGTGATAACGATTGCATTACGTTCTGCAATGGACGGTTCTTTTATGGGGCCGAATAAAAACGTCTTTTGGATTATTATCCGAATTGCATTAGCGTTTGCGATGTTAATCCCAGGGCCGATGACAGGATATAACGTTATTCAAGATATCGTGATGAAAGTTGTTGTCGAAGGCGTATCTCTTGCTGACCAAACGTGGAATTTTGGCTTAGATTATATTAGTGCAGGTGGTAGCTTATGGCATAACCCAAGTGCATCTCAAGGTTCAAAAGGTAAAGCTGGTTTCGGTGGTGCTATTGTTTCTCAAAAACAAGGTTATACCATCTTAAAGACAGCACAAGAAGTGTTCCTCGATGAGGTGTGTATGATAAAGAGTTCGACCATTGGTCAAACACAAGGTACGCAAAATTCAGGTGGTGGTGTTGCGAATACGAATGCTGCGCCGATTCAATATAATATCGTTGAAAACAAGGCAAGACATGGCTTTTATTTCCCAGGCATGGGGAACTCAGCGAATTACTCATCTAATCTGAGTGTGGCGCATCCTGGCGTCGCAGCGCAGTGTGGTTCAGTCGGTTGGAATAATTTAGGTAAAGCATCAAACTTGTGTTCATCCGATGGCATGAGTTGTATGTTATCCAAAGCAGCCGTTAGTCAGATGGTATATGACATGTTGCCAGCAGCGCAGAAATTTGTTTGTTCGCAAGGTGATGGTGGTTCAGCGTGTGTTGGCACAAATAGTTCGAATATTGTTGCTGATAATGGATCAACCTTTTTCAATACGCTCGTTAATTATGTGAACGCTGTGATGCCAATTGCACAAGGTCAGGCACAGGGCGCTGCTAAAATGGCAGAAGATTTTATTCCTTCAGCTGAAAAAGAAGGGTGGATGATGGCTGGTCGCTATTATTGGGATTTATCACAGATTCAAGGCTATGAGTTAAACGTGGGAGATCTTTCAAAATATTTACCTGGTGTTGCAAAAAGTGCTGGCTATCAAGGGAACGCACAAGTGAATCGTGCTGTTTCTGATGCCAAATCACAGATTTCAGCTTATATCGGCGGTACAGGAACAACAAAGGCTGAAGATCTACCTAAAGACAGCGCCTTAGGTTTACTTGCCAACTATTCAAAAGCCAGTGGTGCCGGTAATACGGGTGCCTCCTATCCGCACGCAGCGGGTAGTCTTGGAAACTGGGTGATGAATATGATGTTAGGGCCAATTTATGGAGATGTGGTTGGTTTGCTAACTTTATTTAGCACGCATGCAGGACCCATGGGTATGGGTACGGACCCAATATTGTTTTTACATAATATTGGTATGAAATGTTTATCTATTACAGGCGATATCTTATTTGGGCTGGGTCTTGCGATCTTTGGTGCTGCCGCTGCAACCATGGGGTGTCAAAGTACACTGAACCTTGATACGCCTTTGCAGGCTGTTTCTGACTGGATTAAACCACCATTGATGGTGCTCGCCGCTGGATTGCTTGGTGTGGGTGTATTGCTTGGTTATTACGTGCCACTCTACCCGTTTATGTTATTTACCTTCGGCGTGATAGGGTGGATCATTTGTGTGATCGAAGCGATGGTCGCTGCACCGTTAATTGCCTTTGGTTTAACACATCCAGAAGGTCATGATTTCTTAGGTGAAGCAAAACAAGGCTTGATGCTGTTATTGGGTGTTTTCCTAAGGCCTGTATTAATGGTGATTGGTTTAATTGCTGGTATGATCTTGTCATACGTGTCTCTAAGAATACTGGTTTACAGTTATTCTGGGTTCTTACAAGATTTATTTTATAATGTTGCGCCGATTCCAGGCTCTAGTGGTAGTGTGATGTTATCCGCTGCTAAAGTGACTGCGAATGTCGCTGCTGGTACAGGTGGTAGTCTTGGCGGATTGATCATGACATTATTCTGTTTCCCAATGTTGTTAGCGATTTTTGCAGCGCTGGTTTATGTGGTGACGAACCAATGCTTTAGTCTTATCTATGTGTTGCCAGATTATATCTTGCGATGGATTGGTGGACCGCAATCGACTTCTGCTGTGAACCCAGCGCAGATGGCGGGACAAGTCCAAGGTGCGATGGGTCAAATGGGACATCAAGCTGCACAAGGTGCACAACAAGGTCATCAAGCGATGGAGCAAGGTGCTAAGGAACGTGAACGTGATGGTGAAGGTGCTTCGGGACAAGGTAACAAATCACAACATAATGTGGCACCAACTAATAGTGGGACACCACCGGCATAGTAAAGAAGGAGTTTATGCATGTTAAATCAAAGCGTCAGTGAAAAGTTAAAAAAAGTCATTGTGCAGCATCTTGATGTTGCTGAAGACAAAGTCAATGACGATGCTATTTTCACTGACGACTTAGGTGCGGATTCTTTAGATTCCGTTGATTTACTAATGGCGGTGAATGAAGCTTTCGGCACACACATTCCTAATGAAGAGCTTCCGAATATCCATACCGTAGGCGATATGATTGCGGTGGTTGAGAAGGCTTTGGAAAATAACTAGGATGTATGTAACCCCCTCACCCTAACCCTCTCCCGCGAGGGGAGAGGGGACCGGCCGTGCCAAACCCTAACTCCACTACACCAAAACCCAAATGAATGAACTTGATACTGTGAGCGAGTACGCACTCGCAAATAACAATCCCCTCTCCCCTGGCGGGAGAGGGTTAGGGTGAGGGGGATACTTGCTACCGTACAAACAACCGCATAAAACTCGCAAAGATATTCAATAAAACCTGCAAAGCAAAACACAATACCGTAAAGAACAGCAAGACACTCAGTAGTGTTAGTCCCGCTGGCAAGTAAAGATAAATCATCATCAAAGTGACTTGGAATATTTTACGAAAAAAGAAATAGTGATCACGTCGTTTGTATTCATCTCTAGCAGGCAAATAACTGCGAATTAGTATGGGCAGCGCAGTTCTTTCTGTAAGCCTAAAGAGCAGATAAACAAAACCAGCGATCGCTAAGAGTGAGATAAACAGGTGCGAATGATTGAGGAAGCCATTCAGTTTCCCTGGGGAAGAATACAAGCCGAGACTAAAAATTACGGGTAACAGCAAGGACACGAACACCATGCTTCGTATACGGTAACCTCGAGATAATCGCGCGATATGTGCAGCGATAACCGGCGTCCAGCCAATCCACCAACAGGCAGAAAAAATCAGCCACACAGTCATCCAGTTCTTTTCTTTTAACCATTCGATAACGATTGGGATATGAATTGTTGTGACGCCTAAATGGTAAAAAAGCGCATTGATAAAAATAATAAAAACTGCAATCAATACGGTCATCGATGCCAATGAAATATAAAGGGGGAGCCTGGGTTGAATTAGCTGTTTTTTAAGGATATGACGAAATGCAGGTGTGAAAGAAAATAAGAGCAAGGCCATGATGATGATCATGGTTTTGATATGAAAACCGGTGAGAAAAACCATATCAGAAGGTGTGATTAATTTAACGATAGTTAAAGTGATAAAGACAAAACTCACAGACAGTGCAGTAATCGTTGCCATACGTGCTTGCACATTCAGCGCGATATCTAGCACACCAGCAGGTTTATGATGAAAAATTGGATTGAGTAATTGGCTCATCGAGGCTGATTTATTGTTGCAGTAACTCATATAGCCTAAACCAGCGGCATATAAGGCAAAGATCGCCCAGGGAAATAATCCGAGTTTGAGAAAGAAAAATTGATTACTGTGGTGAATAGCTTGCGCTTGTACGCTCGTTAGAATGGGCAGTGCATGCGAACAGACTTGGGCAATACCTAGAAAGATCGCAAATAGTGCTGTCTCTAAAGCAAAGATCTGTGATACCCAGTTGATGAATGTGTGTTTTGGCTTTTCATGTTTTTCAGCGATTAATTTTTTATGACCAAAAGGTGTGAGGCAGGTGAGCACACAGACAGCGAGCACAGCCCAGTTCACATAGAGCGCTTTGGGAATATACGCCGTGAAAAAATACATTAAAATAATAGTCAGCAGGGCGACGGTGAGTCCCAGTTGATATTTAAGTCGCGTATGTGGTTTGTTGTATTTCATGGTTACACACATTAACAAAAACAATGGGGTAAGTGCATAGATAATCATGCTATCTATAAGTCAACAGAAATACTATATAAAAATAGCATTTCTGTTGACATATCTTATTTTTGTGTTATAAGTACACAGTTATACTATAATATTATAGTGTTTCTGTTGACTTATAAGGGTTGCTTATGAAGCGTATTGAAGCCATCAATTCTTTCAAACAGTGGGATCGGAGGAGTAAATTTGTCTATACAAAGCATGATCTTGCTAAGTTATTTCCAGACGAGAGTCCCAAGACTTTAAGTGAGAGTCTCAATCGTTTGGTAAAAGATGGCTTGTTGCGTCGCGCTTGTCGCGGTATTTATGTGAATGAGCATGCTGCAAGCTTTGATGCGAATATCATTGAGCATATTGCTAAAGCACTGCGTCGTGGTCATTATAACTATATTAGTTTGGAGTCTATGTTGTCAGAGCATGGTGTTATTTCACAAATTCCTATTGATCGACTAACAGTCATGACAACGGGTAGAGGCGGTACCTATAAAACGCCTTATGGTGTTATTGAGTTTACACACACTAAGCGGCCCATTTCAGAAATAATCAACCATATTAAAAGTATTGATCAGAGACCATTACGAATTGTGGGAAAAGAAATTGCCTGGAGGGATTTAAAGCGTGTAGGTCGAAATATTCATTTGGTTGATAGGTCAACGCTAGATGACGGTTGAAGGAGATGTGCATAATTAACAGTGGGAATTCGAGAAATATTAAATCAAGTGAAAGATTTTGTGACCTAAGATCATTGATAGTTATTTAATAATTATAAGGAAATTTATATGCCATATATTAATATTACGGAGAACGGTGCTGGGAAAATTTTATTTTCTAAAGTGTCTGAAAATTTTGAAGGGTTGGCAATTACTAACTTAACAACGTGTACTGCAATTCTTATCATTGGAGATGAAGCCTTAGTCCTGATCCATGATGAAGGTTTTTTGTCTATTGAATCGATAAGAGAGATGTTTGATGCTGTAGGTACATTGAAACAATGGTCTATTTTTTATAACCCGAATGCATTAAAAGGTGAGGAATTACAGGCTCGAATTGCCGAGATGCAATTGCTCATGGATCATTATGGCGATAAATATATTTCAGGCGATGATGCAGTGTTCCGAAAAACTGAGGAACGTAAAGTAATAATCGATAATGCTTATAAAAATGTTTCTCAAGTTAGAAAAACGGGTGATATTGAGCTTGCTCAACCTTTCAATGTTACGGTCAGAAATGGAGTACGAAGAATTAATAATCTCTATGCTGAATTTAATAAAAGATCTGTCGAGTTTGGTCATCGAATGGTTCCTTTAGATGTGCAGTACGATGGCGAATCACAAATTGAGTTTTGTGCTACTTTATTATGTACACGTGATCAAGCAATCGATTGTATACGTAAAGATGCGCAAAAACTACGATATAGAAGAACTGAATCGCATCCTTTTATGAAGTTCTTAGCTACTATTGATGAAGTTGGAGAAGTAGATTTTGCTTCTGCTTCCGCTGATACTGATTCATTCGAGAGACTTTCTTTAATACAGTTTGAAGCACTTAGTAAAGGTGAGCAAACTTCGTATAACGAACAATTATTCCATCATTTAAAACTAAAGGCAGATAGTGGCTCACGATCTGAAAAACGTCTTGAGTTTCTGATAAGTTTAGCGGAGCAGTTATGCGAAGAGCTTGATGGTCAAGATGCAAAAGAAACCTATGGCGAATATAAGAGAGAGTTTGAAGACAGGAAAGACACAATGTTCGGTGCAGGTGCTGGCAAAGCGCCATCCCCATAATAGATATCACATTTTTGGCACAATAATCGTGATAGATATCACATTTATGGAACCACTTTCTGGCATTTCACCACATTAATCATCCAAACTCGCTGAAAGCACTTTATACATACGGTCAGACAGCAAGCCGGCCTTGTATTTTTGTTCGACGTCGACGCGCATGGGTTGGCCGTATTTCTTGACCATTTCACGTGTTGTGGCGGTGATTCTTTCAGGGTCACTGTCGAGTAATTCATCGCGTAAGTCTTCATTAAAAACAAGATATTCGCGCAGCGCGATGCGTCTACCATCCACGGACGGGACGAGTCGTTGCCAAATGATTAGGCGTAGTGTTTCGATGATATCAATCGTGCGCCCCGTGCGTTCTTCACGCGGGAAGCTACCTACTAAGCGTCGAATCGTTTCAGCCACACCATTACTGTGCAGTGTGGTATAAACAGGATGACCTGTTAATGCCGCTTCTAATACAGCGCTAATCGTTTCTGAATCACGAGATTCACCCACAAGAATGGCATGTGGTTTACGGCGCAAAGCGTTGCGTACACCGGCAGCAAAGCTGGGCAAGTGTCTGGGAATTTCGGATTGACCCACAATCGATGAGGGTTTTTCAATCGTATCGTAGACAAATTCAATCGGTGCTTCGTAAGTTAAAATTTTACGGTTACTCTCTTCCTCTTCGGCAAGTTCTTTAATAATTGCTGCGAGCAGGGTACTTTTACCCGAACCGGTTGCACCGGTAACATAAACCACACCATCGCTGGGTGCGATCGCATTGATAATCTCTTGAGGTAATTCTAAAGAAGATAATGAAGGTGGTACAGATGGAATGGTTCGGATTGTAATTTGTATGCCTTCGTGTCCATCAACGTGACAACCTGTTCCGTTCACACGATGACGAAAACGCTCGTTACGGTTGGGGCGCACTTCGTAGTGTGTATCGAGATCTTCGCCACGCATCAGCTGTGTCGTTCCGTTAGGGCCGTAAATGGCATTCAATATGTCAGATACTTCGGCATTCGATAAGTGGCGTCGTGTGAGCGGATATAGTCGGCCGTAGATCTCAGCCATAACAGGTGAGCCACTTTGTATGGTCACGTCTGAAGCTTGGATATTATTGGCGTAAATCAACAAATCATCTACGTGACGAGGCTCAAAGCGTGAGGGCTCGTTTGTGTAAAGATGTTGTTGTTGATCTTGTTTCATTGGGTTTTTGTTCTTTTAGTTTATTTTTTTTTCTGGATCCCGTGGGTCAAGCAACGGGATGACGTGTTACTTTCTGGATCCCACGGTCGTAGCCGTGGGATGACATGATTTTCTTTAATCTGTAATAACCGGTCTCCATTTCGCGCTATTCGTTTGCAGCTGCGACTGTGAAGTAATCCGTAATACTTTATCATTAATTCTGATTTGATTACCGTTACCAGTCACACCTAAGTTTGCTTTTGCGACGAATGGTGAGCTTACCATATGCTGTGCAAGCAGTTGACGATAAAGGACGATACCATCGTAATCGCGTTTTAGACGGTCTAAGTTCACGCGAAAAATATCATTCGCTTGTGCAACGCCTTGCTTCCAACCTTGCTGCAGATACATATTCCAAACAGCGGCTTCTGCTTTCGTTGTTGGTAATAAAGTTTTACTTGGCATATTAGGTTTTGGATAAGACATCCATAAATACGTGCGCCAAGTCGGTGCAGCTGTAACAAATCTTGCAGGGCTGACAATCTTATACGTTTTAGATGCTAAACGAATCGTTTCGCTATTATCTAAAGTTAAATCATTATCGGACTGTGTAATAACAGGTGGTAGTACATCATTGTTAATTAATAATTTATTAAAATCAAAAACGTGATCTAGGTAGCTGGCTTCAGAACTTAATGAGCGTGTAATTTGTAATGAACGCCATGCTAAAGCACCGCGTGCACCCAATGTTGTTGCCGTTTCGCGGAGTGCTTGTAATCGAATCGGATTAATTTTGCTAGAACCCGAAGGAAGATGACTTAATTTCACATAACCCATATCAGCAGTCAGCTGAGCTTTATGTGAAGCTAGGGCACAACTCCCGAGAGTCATACCCAGCACACCAACAATACCCAATAAAACGCTTTTATTTATTTGCATGGCTTATCTCTTGTTATAACGTAATTCAACAACACGTGAACGTGGATATACTTTAATCGTTGCAGCAGGTTCTGCTTGGAAAGTCACATTACGTAAAATTTGTGCCAAAGATTGATTTCTAGCACTGACGTTGACGATCACAGGAATAGCAGGCTTGCTACCTAATACACGGAGTCGGTAACCGCTGGAGTTGGCAATTCTGCGAACCACAGGGCCGACAGGACCGTTCCAGTTTAATGAAGCTTGTTTTGCCATACCGATTGCCCTGGCATTGTAGGGTTTGCCTAATTTCACACCGCGATGTGTTGCCATTTGGATGGCTGATAATTCTTGTAATGAATGACCGACGGAAGTTGCTGCTTCAGCGACTTGTGCTTGTGCACTGCCATTACCTGCATTTGATGGCGCACTATCTGCTGTCATATATCTTAAGTTTAAGTTGACTTGTTTTGCACTTTGATTGGCACAGCCCGTTAAAGCAGCAGCGACAATAACGATAGGTAGAATAGTTAATTTATTAAATTTCATAGTATTATCTTCACATGTTGGTTAATTCACTCTGCCATGCCTTTACACATGACGACCTCTCTATATTCATCCGATGAAATCATTCTACGAGCGAAACCTTAAGATAACATTAAGAAATACCCCAAAAGCCGCCTAAAAACCCCTGAGTCGTGCATTTCATAAAAAATCTCGATATGGTGTCTTCCATGAAAGCAAACGTACAAGCCCATTGGCGTGATTCAGCACGCTCTATCAAGTTCTTTATCTGGGATGGTAAAGCCGCGTTTCCTATGGTTTTTTTCCTGGTATACATGCATATCTGGACCTTGATTGTGGCCGTTGCGTCGATGATGTTTTTTACTTTATTAAACCGATATGGGTTTAGTCCCATCGTGTTTTTCAGGTGGTTGCGCAGCACATTGGCTGGGCGCCGTAAGATGGCAGTTCCTTGGTGGTTGGAGTAACGATGGACTTAGCAGGCAAATTAACGAATATCGCAAAGAAAATGGGCTACAACTATACCCTGAAAGGTCGCCCACTTTCTTACAGTGAAGTCTTTTCAGATCAGGGCATGTTGCCTGGTTTGGCCAAACGTGCGGATCAACTGGCCTCCCTTTGTATGGGCTATGGCTTAGGTGCGAGTTTCGAGGATGTTGAGGCTGCGCCACTCGGTTCGAAGGTGACATTTGACGAGTTTACCCCTGATATTTTGAGACTTTTTTGTATTACAGACGTTCTATATGAGCTCGCTAAAATGAGCCCAGACCCCCAGAATGTCTCTCTTGATGAGTTGATGTACGACTAATCTTTTCAGCCTTTTCTGGTACTTCCTTAATATTCCCTTAAGGTTCTGAGCGTAGAATCTAACCTATATTGAAATTGAGCACATCAGAGAAGAAAGGTTTTTAAAATGGCAACAACACCAAAGATATCAGAAGAAGCAAGCGCCGCCGGAGTTAAACGGACAGTGGATGAATTTGCATGCTTATTAGCAAATAGTCTTCGTTCTGTGGCTGATCATATGGGCCGAGATCTCAAACAAGATCGTAACTTGGAAGCACAACAAACGAATCATGTTCAATTAGGATAGGATTATGTCATTAGGTTTTTCTGCAGATGCACGGGTGAATTTAAAGAGCAGTGCGTTAAAGCAACAGTTACTTCAATCTGTGAAAAATGAGAAAGCTAAGTTTACCGATATTGCAAAGACGTTTTATCAGAAAAAGCCACGGAATACAGAAGATTATTTGGCGTTCAATGATGCGATTATAGCGGCGATTGATGATGTGTTAGAGGCGGGTGATTGGGATGATTCACTTTTTTTAAAAAACACAGTAAAACCGCTGAAACAGATTAAAGAAGAAGCGCTGCAGTTACAGAAAGCAGCAAAGCAAGCCAGTGGTGAAGAAGCCATTACATTGCGTGAATTAGATGATGATGAAATGTTAGTTTACATTTCTGTTTTTCAAAGTGAAGGCCACGATATTAGAAAATGGGAATTACAGTTGAGTTCTTTGCAGAGTCATTTGTTAGGTCGGCCGGTGTATCGGGCTGAAGTGGACGCACAAAAAGTAATTCGACAAAAGCTAGTTCAGATTTCAGAAGCATATGTGGTGGTTGCGATTAAAAAGTCCGATGTTCAGGACTTTGCATACCAGGCAAAACGTGTAGATCGACATGGTAATATTTTATTGACCTTAAAAGAAAAGGCAGTAAAACCTGAGAATATTTTTAAGTTTGTGCATCAAGGGAAGGTGTATTATTTTTTAGACGGGAAGTTGGTTGCGGCTAAATAGGTCGTCATCCCGTGGCTTGCACCCAAAGGGCACTTACCACGGGACCCAGTGATAATCGCAGGACACTGGATACCACGATCGAGTCGCGGTATGACGAAAGTACGATAATTAAAGAGAACTATAAATGAATCCACAAGGCCAACAAAATCCAACAGACCATACCGCCAATTTCTTTTGGTTGTTGGTATTGATTTGTCTTGGATTCTTAGCAGTTTGGTATTTCCATCCAGAGTGGATTGTTGACCCCGTTTACTGGGTACGCCTGCATGAAGCTGATCTTATGATTCTTCTGTCTAGTGGCTGGGATAAAATCGCTAATTACTTTGGCTTATCGACAACCAACACGCAAGAGCTTTATCAACTAAAGCATATGATGCAGTCGGCCATTCCTAAGAAAGTGACCTTTAATCAATTCTCTTCAATTAATGCAGTTATGGGTGATTGGATAAGATGGCCAACAGCAGTACTTTTACTTGTAATGGCTGTTATTGCATATTTTCGTCATACCATCGTGCGCTTTCGTACACGCTACAATATGGCGACACTGAAAGATGCTGAAAGTGAAAACTGGCCACAAATTCAGCCTGTTATTTCCTTGAATCTTGTTAAAGAGGATCTAGATAAAGGACCATGGGCTATGGCAAAAATGCCGCTCACGTTTTGTAAAGAACACAACATTGTTTCTTTGAAACAAAAAGAGGGTAAAGATGTTTGGGCGTTAGATAAAGGGCCTGCATCACGATTATTTTCCATGCAGCTTGGACCGATGTGGAAGGATTTATTTAACTTGCCGATTCATGTTAAAGCCTTAGTTGTTATTTTTATTGCACGTGCAGAACGTGAGCGTGATATTGCTAATCGCTTTTTATCGCAAATTTCACTTTCAGCTGCATCCGGTAAATTAGATTTTACAGGCGTAAATGAGCAGTTAATTAAGTATCAGAATTCAAAACTATTACATTGGTTGCGTCCACGTCATGCTTATGTGCGCACAATGATGGCGACATTGTTGGAGATGGCTAGAGCTGATGGTGTATTAGCAACAGCAGAATTTTTATGGTTAAAACCGGTCGATCGAAAATTATGGTACACATTAAACAGTGTAGGTCGACAAACATCAGTGATTGAAATATCAGGTGTGTTTGCACACTGGAAAGCAGAAAAAGCATTGGGTAGAGCGATGACGACACCCATGGTTAAGGAAGCGGTTAAAGCGCTGGAAGCGAGTGTTGAAGATATTCTTTATGTAGCGGATGATGCAAGATGGCGTTCCAAAGAGGTTTAAGCGAAAATCAAGAACAAAACCAAGCGCATATCATTCGTGATACGCGCCCGTTAAGTGTTCGTATTTCAGATACCCTGAAAAATCCAAGATACTTGGCGATTTTTCTTGTGTGTTTATCAGTGATAACACTGGTGATTGGATACTTCAGTGAAGTCGTTCTTGCTATCGGTATCGGTTCTTTTATTTATTGCTTTACGCGTAAAACATCCCTGCCGTTCCGCTTACCCAAACGCTCTAAAAGAAAAGATCATAATGATTTGAAGCCTGGTAGCGATAAACCCAATGACGCGCGCGGTATCTATTTCTTTGGTAACGAAAATCGCACGGATGAAGAGCTCTGGTTTAGTAATGAAGATATGCGTACGCATGTTTTGATTTTTGGTTCTACAGGTTCTGGTAAAACGGAATTCCTTGTTTCTATGGCTTATAACGCATTGTTACAGGCCAGTGGATTTATTTATGTCGATGGTAAAGGTGATAACGGTCTCTTTGCGAAGCTGTTTTCCATGGTACGTTCCATGGGACGTGAAGACGATATGCTTCTTGTTAACTTTATGACAGGTGCAAAAGATATTATTGGCCCGCAAGAAAACCGCCTATCTAATACGCTGAATCCATTTGCACGCGGTTCCTCAAGCATGTTGTCTAACTTGATTGTTAGCTTGTTGGATAAAGCCTCAGGTTCATCTGATGGTGATATGTGGAAAGGTCGTGCGATTGGTTTTGTTGAATCCTTAATGAAAGTCTTGGTGGCCATGCGTGATGCGGGACATATTTTATTAGATGCCAATACGATTCGTAATTATTTTCACTTGGAAAAGTTAGAATCTTTGGTGCTCGATAAGATTTTTGTTCGTGATGGACAAGAGTCAATTAACCTTGAAAATTTACCACCCAATATCTTAGAGCCGATTACGAACTACGTTTTAACCTTGCCAGGTTATAACCGTGAAAAGAAAGGTAAGCAAGTATCACAGGTATTAGAGCAACACGGTTTTATTACCATGCAGTTGGTGCGTGCATTTACGTCTTTGGCCGATACGTATGGGCATATTCTTCGTACGAATTTGGCAGAAGTAGATTTGACCGATGTTGTGTTAAACCGCCGTATTCTCTGCGTATTGTTGCCAGCGTTAGAGAAATCACCCGATGAGTTGGCTAACTTAGGTAAGGTGATTATTGCAACATTGAAAGCGATGATGGCTGCTGGTTTAGGTGATGGTGTTGAGGGTGAGTTTTCTGATCTTATCGAAAGTAAGCCGACGAATTCTGAAACGCCTTTCTTATGTGTTCTTGATGAGTATGGTTATTATGCGGTAGAAGGTTTTGCTGTGGTGCCTGCGCAGGCACGTTCGCTTGGTTTCTCGGTGGTCTTTGCGGGACAAGATTTACCGGCCTTCCAAAAAGCATCAAAAGAAGAAGCAGCATCAATTGGTGCGAATACGAATATTAAAATCTGTATGAAGCTGGAAGATCCGACAGAAACTTGGGATTTCTTTATGAAAACCGCCGGTGAGTCTTATGTCACCCATGTAGAAACTTTCCAAGTGGATCAAGGTAGTGTGTTAGGTAACTATCAAGATGGTAAAGGTGCGCGTGTTGAGAAGCGTCAGCGTGTTGATTTGCTGGATCTAAAAGAGCAGGCATTGGGTGAAGCTCATTTCTTCTTTAAATCTAAAGTAGTACGTGGTCGTGTTTTCTACGCGAATCCAAAGATTGTGAATAAGATGCGTCTGAATCATTTCTTAAAGGTGGATGAGCCTGAAGATGAAGAGATGGCGTTGCTTGTTAAGAGTTTTAATCAGTTTGAGAAAATTGCCAATGGCGGCACCGTAAGTTTTTCTGCACCTGAAACACCGGGTGAGGAGATCGAAGAGATTTGTAATCTATTGCAAACGCATTCAAATTTATCGCCGATCGATCGTTCGATTGCTGCTTTAAGTCAATTCCATCAAATGACAGATCTACCTTCTTTTGCGGAGGATGATTCGCTATTTAATATTATGTCTGAAGCGACAGCAGAGATTGATTATCTCAATGTCTTCACACCGATGCGTAAAACAAGTTATTTAGAAGATGTTGTGATTACCGATGATATTAATAAATTTGGTACGCCATTGTTGGATCGTTCAGGTAGTCGAGATCAAGTTGAATATATACAACGCCTCTGTGGTAAATCAGGTCAACAAGCGATGAATATCGCGATCGAAGTTATTGGTGATATGGAGCGCGGTACGCAGTATCCGCCGGATATGAAACCATCGATGTCACCTTCAGAATTGGCTGCCTTAACGCATAGCATTGCCGAAAAAGTCACTTTGAAAAAGCGCAATGCCGCAGCCGCCAAAGATAAAAAAGATTAAACTCGTGACGCGCTTTAAACAGAGTATTCTCCGTTCAAAGCGTGTCGCGAGTTAAAGCACATCACGAGTATTTCACTCTTGATTGCATGCATCAATAACATAAACACTTCCAGTGATACCACTCATTTTAATATTATTCTATTTAGTCTTTAATTTTTTCACTATTATTTTATTGATCTGCCGATATATCTTTCACTTGAGTTGATAATGCATTTTCCAATAATTCAGCTGAAGGTAATACCGATTGTAATTCCTCTGGAATCTGTTTTGATAGTTCATATCGCACAATGCCCATAGGACTTTCCACTCTTTCCAACGCATACTCTGCTACAACTCGATTACGTGATTCACATAAGAGTAAGCCTAAGGTAGCACTATGGTGTTCTTCTTTAATAAGATCATCGACAATGGATAAGTAAAAATTAAGCTTTCCAGAAAATTCTGGTTTGAATTTTCCTTTTTTCAATTCCACAACCACGTAGCAATTTAATTTAATATTAAAAAGCAAAAGATCAATATAAAAATCATCTCCACCAACATCGACGTGGTATTGACTACAAAAAAAAGAAAATCCTGTGCCCATCTGTAACAGAAATTCTCGCACATGATTAATGAGTCCTTTTTCGATCTCACGTTCTTTAGCCTGATGTGAAATCGGTAGGAAACCTAGGTCTATAGGATCTTGGATTATTGCTTGCGCTAAATCAGATTGTGGTGCTGGCAATTGGGCTTTAAAGTTCGATAATTTATGTGTGTTTTGGCCTTGGCGTGCGAAAAGGTTCATTTTAATGTTTCGTTCTAAAGCATCACGTGACCAACCTTCGTTTAAGGCCTGTTGAGCATACCATTCTCGAGTGGTATCAGACTTAATTTTATGAATTAAAACAATAATATGTCCCCAAGGTGATTGGTGCACGAGCTGTGCACCAATTGCTTTAGGATAACAAACAGCAAATTGCCGCATCCTTTTTAGACTGCTAGTTGAAAATCCTTTCATATCAGGAAAAGCGCCATGCAAATCCGATGAAATTAACTCCAATAATTTAGAGCCCCAATTAGAATGTTTTTGACGCTCTACAATAGCCTTTCCGATTTCCCAATAAAGCTTAATTTGCTCAGCATTAGCAGCCAACATTGTTCGCATTCGTGCAGAAACGACTTTTTGCTTTAGGGATTTAATTAAATTTTTATAATTTGGATACCTTTGAATAATATCTTGCATCAGGTATCTCCCTTGAATTGAAGCGTGATACAGCTGGGAGAACACCATACATACAGCAGCCATTCATGAATATCCGTGTTTTGTGATTTAGCCCATTCACCCTGAGAAATCAATAAGATAAATACTCCGACAGGGCGGACTTTCCTTAAGGTTGCCTTAAGGTTGGGCTGTTAAATTAATGACTAATCGAATCAGAAATTACGTCAAATGAAACCTAGGATCAAGAGCTAAAGCATGAAAAATATATCTAACATCATGAAAAAAAGAACAATTTTGGTGATACTCAGCCTTCTGTTTATCACAGCTGCAGCTTTATTTGTTGCTGGGTGTGCAAGACGGGCGCCACAGACACCCTTATCCGGTTCTTCAAGCAATGCACAACAACGCCAAGCTGATTTACAGAGTCTCAAGGCTAATGGCGTGCAAGTGATTCGCTTAGGACAAACAGTTCGAATCATTATGCCAAGCGATCAAGTTTTTATAGCAGGCACCGAGAAGCTCAATAAAAATTATGACGCTGTTTTAAATGATGTAGCGAGTTACATGAATACTTACCGTATCGTGACAGCAAGAGTGGCTGCTTACACAGATACACAAGCTGCCCGTATTCATCGTAAAGCGCTAACGACAAAGCAAGCAGAAGAAGTACAAGCCTATTTATCAAACTGCGGTATAAAAGCACGTTTGATTTATGCACAAGGGCGTGGAGCTAAGAATCAAGTTGCTGGAAATTATACGCAAGGTGGTCGAGCTAGTAATCGCCGCGTTGAAGTCAGTTTTCGATTTTATACATTAAAGTAGGTGTGCAATGAGTAAAGCGAAACACGAATTAGAAGCACAAAAAAATATCCTTTATCGCGATCATTATCGTCGTACGATTAAAGGAATTGTTGCTATGTCAGTGATCACTATTGCACTGACGGCGGTTTTAGTTGTGCTTATGGTCACACGTGAACAACCTAAGTATTTCGCCACGATGACAACAGGTCGTGTTGTTCCTATGCATTCATTAAGTCAGCCTGTGATAACAAATAAATATTTATTGCAATGGGCAAGCTTAGCAACGAGAACAGCATTCAATATCGATTGGGTTCATTACGATACACAGTTACAAACAGCGAAATCAGATTTCACATCCAGTGGTTGGAGTCAGTTTATGTCAGCTATGAATAGTTCTGGTTTGCTGACGACAGTGAAAGATAAAAAATTACAGATGACAGCAGTCGTTTCAGGTACGCCCGTTATTATCAACACCGGTGTTGTACATGGTCGCTTTACTTGGAGAGTGCAGTTACCGGTTTTAGTGACATTTAATAGTGCCAGTATGAGCAGAGAGTCACATTGGATGGTAACCATGAATATCCAGCGCATTTCAACATTGGATGCGTATAAAGGCATTCAAATTAGCGATTTTAAAGCAGAGGGTCAGGCATAAAAACACCCTGGGCATGGGTCCCAGGGTGCTTTTAACTGATAATTATCGGCTACGCGGGAAACCCGCGTGAACGCCGACTCAAGGGGAGCTGACGCTAGCTCCCCTTAAGAAACCCCAGGCGAAAGGTTTGGTTTTTTTTAAAAAATGAGGTTAAAGAGAAATAAGTATGAAAAACAACGGTGCATTAGAGTTGGTGGTGTTAAGAAACGCGTTTTATCGCGACCATTATCGTCGTGCAATCATTGCGTTTTTCTTACTTGTGATTATTAACTGCTTATTGGTCGGTACTATTTTTTATAAAGTCAGTCATCCACCAAAACCACAGTATTTTGCAACAACATCGGATGGCCGCATGATTAATTGGCATCCTTTGACAGATCCAGTGGTGGCGAATCGCTTTGTCACGCAGTGGAGTGCGAATGCTGTTCGACAAGCATTTAGTTTGGACTTTATTCATTGGCGCCATCAGTTACAAACGGCTTCAGGTAATTTTACAAATTATGGTTGGAAGACATTTTTAGCGGCATTAAAGAGCAGTAATAACTTAAATACACTGACTAGTTTAAAAATGGTGTCAAATGCGACGATAACAGGCGCACCTAAGATTTTACAAGAAGAGATCGTGGACGGTCATTACGCATGGAAAGTGCAAATGCCAATATTGGTAACGTATACCAATAATCAAAAAACGATTCCAATGCCAATGAGCGTGACTTTGATTGTACTGCGCGTACCGGTTCAAACGAACCCAGATCGCATTGCGATTAACAACTTTTTACCAGTACCAGAAAAAACAGCAACACAGGAACTATTGAACGGGGCATAAAGGATTTTGAGATTTATTAACGAGCAAATGTAGTGATCAATATGAAAAATAAAATAGCAATTATATTATTATGTTTAGGTTTTGCGGGGACTTCAGCTTCTGCTTTTGCAGCTGGTTTTGGCGTTGCCGGTGAAAAAACATCAAACTCACAAAACGCAGAAATTGCCAAGTTGTTAGCGCAAGCACAAAGCCGTGCAGGAGCTAATACGATGTCGCCTTTGCAAAAAGACCGTCAAACGGCAGTGCCTAGAAATATGCGTATCGCTGCATCAAAAAATAGTGCTTTCGGTGATACCGGTGTGAGCCAAGCGGCCTTTTCAAAAGTGGTTCGAAACATGATGCCTTTGTCTCCTGCGCAGATTCGCACACTACGTTATATGTTTAATAAGAGTAAACAAGCAGCTGCAGCTTATCCTGGCATACCACCTCGCCCAACATCAAGTTCAGTGATGGTGAATCTGTCGCCTGGTGCGACGCCACCCATTGTTCGTTTACGTTCTGGTTTTGTGACTTCATTGGTGTTTTTGGATTCAACAGGTCAGCCCTGGCCAATTTCAGCCTATGATTTAGGTGATCCAAAAGCATTTAATATCCAATGGAACCGCACAGGAAATACATTGCTAGTGCAATCAAGTTCAACCTATAAATCAGGTAACTTGGCTGTGATGTTAAAAGGTTTAGACACACCTGTGATGGTGACACTGATGCCAGGACAGCATGATGTAGATTACCGTGTTGATTTACGAGTGCCTGGTTTGGGTCCGAATGCAAAGCCATCATTAAATGGTTTACCTGCGGCAGCAAATCCACAATTAATTAACTTTTTGGATGGTGTGCCACCTAAAGGTGCACGTGAGTTGCAAGTCGTTGGTTCAGGCAACTTGTCACAAGCATGGGTATACGGAAAACATTTATATCTACGGACACGATTAACTGTACTGTCACCCGGTTGGATTTCAACAATGAGCAGTCCTGATGGTACACATGTATATGAAATACAAAAAACACCGGTAGTTTTAGCTTCAGAGCAAGGAACAACAGTTCAATTGACGATTAAAGGTCTATAAGGCAGATGGGTGATCATATGAATACGAAAAAATCAATATTAAGTGCAAAGGCTCGCGTTATTCTAGCAGCCGTAGTGATTGTTGGTATTGCCGGTGGCGTTATCGCTGTATGGCATCATCATCGTCAGACACAAGATAATAAAGGGGCAGCAGCAGTTGTTGGTGGACCTAATATTAGTTCTATTCCTGGCGCGGGTAATCCATCGAATCAGTACGTGAAAACGCAGAATGTGCAGAATTTGTTAGATGCACAAAAAGCGAGAAAACAAGGTACCAGTTCAGTGCCTACGCTTACACGTCCCAGTTTTATTGGTAATCCCAATGCTTTTGGTACTTTAGATACAAAGAAAGCGCCAATTGTTTCAAAAGATGAATGTCCGATTAAGAAAGTCGTTGTGATGTTTAAGCCTAATCCATCGAGTTGTACCGTTGCTAACTTAAAAATAGCGAGACAAACAGGTGTGACTGCTGAAGAGCTTTTATGTCAAGGGTGTTCATGTCCTTCATTGAAGTTGGCGGGGTATACAGTCGGTGATTTAAAAAATATTGGCTTTACCGCAAAACAATTACATCACTGTGGCTTTACATTAGGACAATTGCTTGAAGCAGGTTTTTCTGCTACTCAACTTAAAAATGCTGGATTCAATGCAAAACAATTAGCAAATGCTGGCTTCACAGCAGGTCAACTAGCTGCAGCTGGATTTAGCCCTGCGCAAATTAAAGCAGCTGGCTATACGAAAGCACAACTAAAAGCAGCCGGTATCACAAGCAGAAGTTGTGATGTCGCAGCATTAAGAAAAGCAAGAGCAGAAGGTGCAACAGCTGCTACCTTAAGAGAAGAAGGTTGTGGACTGGCTGCATTAAAATCAGCAGGTTTCTCTGCAGCACAATTGAAGACGGCAGGTTTCTCTGCAGCACAATTAAAGAAAGCAGGCTTTTCAGCTGCACAACTTAAAAAAGCAGGTTTTTCTGCAGCTGCACTAAAACGCGCTGGATTTAGTGATGCTGCACTCAAAGCAGCGGGTTATACACCAGTACAAATTGTAGCAGCTAATCGTGCTTCTAAGATCTGTAGTGTATCTGCATTGCGAAAAGCAAGGCTAGCAGGTGCGTCAGCGCTTTCATTAAAGAATAAAGATTGTGGTTTAGCCGCATTAAAAGCAGCAGGCTTCTCTACAGGTCAATTGAAAGCAGCAGGTTATACAGCAGCGCAATTGAAAAATGCAGGTTTTAATGCAGGACAATTAAAAGCAGCCGGATTTAGTGCAAAGCAATTAAAAGATGCAGGTTTCTCACCAGCAGCTTTGAAGAAAGCTGGGTTCTCTGCAGCCGCGCTTAAAAACGCTGGCTTTAGCGCAGCACAATTGAAAAAAGTAGGCTACTCTGCAGCAGCAATTAAAAATGCAGGCTTCACAGCAGCACAATTAAAGAATGCAGGCTACGCTGCCGCTGCGTTGAAAAAAGCAGGTTTCTCAGCAGCAGCACTTAAGAAATCGGGTTTCTCTGCAGGTCAATTAAAAGCAGCAGGTTATAGTGCAGCACAATTGAAAAAGGCAGGCTTTAGTGCAAAGCAATTACGTAATGCTGGCTTTAATTCAGCTGCCTTAAAAGCAGCAGGTTATACGGCGAAACAATTACGAAATGCAGGCTACTCAAAAGGTGACTTGCTCCGTGCGGGTTATAGTCCTAAGCAGGCAGGTTATGCAACGAAAAAAGCTGTCACACAAGCACGTCAAAGCCAAAACACGGCTGCGAATAATGCGGCGAATGTGGCAGCTCAGTTGAATAAGAATTCTGGAAAAACATTACCTACCATTAATGCTAGCTCACCTGAATCTAGATTAGCTGCGATTATGCGTCAACAACAAGCACAGATGACAGCTCAGCAACGACAAGATGCCGTGCAACAATTGCAAGGTGCGATGACCATGCAAGCAAACCGTATGGTTTCAGAGTGGGGTGCAGGTTCAACACAGGTTATGCAAAAAGCTAATCCGCCTAAGCTCACCAATGGGGGTGTTGCAGGTGGTTTCAATGGTGGTGCAGCCGGTGCACAAGGCACAAAGACGATTAAAGCAGGTTCTGTGATGTTTGCTGTCTTAGATACATCGGTCGATACGGATGAGAAGTCTCCGATTATGGCGACCATCGTGACAGGTCCGATGAAAGGCTCGAAATTACTAGGACAGTTTACACGTGTAAATCAACGTGTGTTGTTATCTTTCAGTCTTTTGAATGATCCACACTATGCACAATCTATGAAGATTAATGCAGTGGCTATCGATCCAGATACGGCACGTACTGCGATTTCAGGCCGAGTGAATAATCACTATTTATTACGCTATGGAAGCTTGTTCGCCTCTGCTTTTCTATCAGGATTGTCGCATGCGATTACATCTTCTGGATCAACCAGTAATTGTTTCCTTGGAAACTGTACAACCACACATGCTAACTTGAATACAACAAAACAAGTCATGGTTGGTTTGGGTGCCGTTGGTGATAAATATTCAACAGTGATGAATAGAAACTTTGATACGCCACCTACTGTGAAAATTAAAGGGGGTACAGGTATTGGTATCTTGTTGATGAGTGATTTAAAAGTGCCGCTGAAACCAACAGCGGCAACAACGAAACCAAAAACGATGCCATCATACTTTGTGGGTGAATAAGAGATAGATAATCGGGGTAAATGAAAATGACTGACGAAACTAAAAAAACAAGTGATGACGAATATCAATTTCCACATGATGAATATGTGGTCGCTGAGCAAGAAGAAACTGCTCCAGCTTATGAGTTCACACCAGAAGCATCTGCAGATGCGCAGACTGAAACTGTGAATGAAGCTGAGGCGAGTGAATCTACGGCTGCTTCTGCTTCCAACTTTGTGGGTAAGCTAGGTCGTCTTGCTATTTTCAAAAACAAGCGCGTGTTGTTTGTGATTGGTGCGGCTGTGATCGCTATTATCGCCTTTAAAATTATGACGCCGAGTCACAAGGTGAAAGTCGTTAAGCAACAGCCGGTACAGGCAGTTGTTCCTCAGGATACGGATCAGACGGCAATGTTAAATCGACTGAATCGTTTGTCACAAGATGCTTCTAGTAGTCAGAATGTCGTAACGCAATTAAAGTCACAGCTTTCTGATATGAAGAGTTCGCTCAATAGTGCATCAGCCAATGAAGCAGCAATGCGTAGTGCCATTGTTGCCTTAGCACAACAAGTGCAGGGCTTAACAAATCAAATCAAAGCACAGAATTTGCAACCACATAAAAAAGCTTATTCACCTTATGTGACTTATCATTTGGTCGCAATGGTTCCTGGTCGTGCTTGGATTGTTGGTTCAAATGGTGAATCAGACACGGTTGTTGTTGGTAGTAAGCTTGCACATTATGGTGCGGTGAAATCGATTAATACGGAAATGGGTAAGGTCTTTACAGAAAGCGGAAAGGTAATCACTTATAACGCCCAAGGTAACTAAAATAATCTGAGCAATTTGCTCAGATTATTTATCTTATCGGGATTTCGCCTACGCGGGGGACCCGCGTGTACGGCGACCCAAGGGGAGCTCTTGGCTCCACTTAGGTATGAAATTTAATTAATCTGATCAATAAGGCAGAACAATGAAATCAATAGCCATAACATATAACAGAATATTGCAGAATAAGTGGTTCTGGGTTTTATTTACCGGATGCTTCACGCTATTTTTTGCAAACGCTTCTTTTGCTGCTGGGACTGTAACCGCATCGCAAACCGCTCAGAACATGTTAAGGAATTTAGGTACTATCGGTGGTGTTATTGAAGCGATATCTCTTATTATTGGTGTTGGTTTAATTCTAGGTGCTTTTTTTCGATTTAAACTATATGGGCAGATGCGTGGTAACTTTATGTCATATCAAATGACGTTATCAGGTCCGCTCGTTGTTTTTATCAGTGGCGTTCTGCTCTTGTTATTGCCTACGGTATTGAAAAGTTCTTTATTGGCTTTTTGGGGGAGTTCAAATCCTTTAGCTTATACGGGTGAACATTCAGGACCATGGTCTAGTTTCACGCCTGTGATTATTGTTTTTATACGGGTTGTTGGTGTTGTTGCCTTTATTCGTGGTGTGATGTTATTGCCACGTGCAGCGGGTGGTACACAAGCTCAGCCAGGCACATTGAGCAAAGCGCTGCTTCATATGTTGGGTGGTATTATGTGTATCAATGTTGTTGCAACACATCAATTGCTCGCTTCGTTATTGCCGATTTAACGAATATCTTACCTCTTTGCTTTTTTTTTGGTGAATTATAAGATTATTATAAACCGCCGAAATACCGTGTTGAATATAATGTTTTGGTGATTTATAATGATCTTATAAATCGCCGAAATTTTATGGGGGCAATATGGTTGTTGGTAGAGCTTTTGAAATCAAACAATTACAAAAAAGCCTTAATTCCAAAGAGTCTGAGTTTATTGCCGTTTACGGTCGCCGGCGAATTGGGAAAACCTATCTGGTTCGAGAATTTTTTTCGAGTAAGGACTGTGTATTCTTTTATACAGTTGGGCAGTATAGAAAACCAATGGCGCACCAGATTAAAAATTTTTCTACTTCTTTATCAGAAACATTTCTAAATAATGCGCCCATACGTTCACCTAAAAACTGGGATGATGCATTTCAGTTATTGCATAGTCAGATCATACAGGCGAAAGGAAAAGTTGTTTTATTCTTGGATGAGTTGCCTTGGTTGGTGACGGCAAAATCCGGCTTGATGAGCACGATAGAATATTATTGGAATCGATATTGGCAGCAACTAGGTAATGTGATTTTAGTGGTTTGTGGTTCTTCGGCTTCATGGATTGTTAAAAATATCATTCAAAATAAAGGTGGCTTGCATAATCGTTTGACTCAAAAAATCAAATTAAAACCATTTAGCTTGCAAGAAACAAAAGAATTTTTAAGAACTAAAAAGATAAAGCTTAATGAGGATCAAATTACAAAGATTTATATGGCAATTGGAGGTATACCCTTTTATCTTAAGCTGCTAGAGCCGGGAATGACAGCAGCACAAATGATTCAAGCGCTATTTTTTAGTGAAGCTGCTCCATTACAGCAAGAGTTTTCAGAGCTATTTAAATCATTGTTTAAAAATTCAAAACCATATATTGAGTTGATTCGTTTAATTAGCAAAAAAAGAAATGGCACTTCTCTCAAAGAAATTAGGGAAAAAATTAAACTCACTTCCTTGGGTGGTCATCTTAGTGAGCGTTTGAATGAGCTGGTTGAGGCTGGGTTCATTTCAGAGAATGTTTTTTGGGGTAAAAAGCATGGTGAATTTTATAAGTTAGTTGATGAATTTTGTCTGTTCTATTTAAAATGGGTAGCTCCTGTTAAGAAAAAAGAATTATTGCCAAGTTATTGGGAAAATCAAGCCAGTACGCAAGCCTATAAAGTGTGGTCAGGATATGCTTTTGAGGCGCTTTGCATGAAGCATCTACCACAAATTACGCATGCACTTAAAATTAAAAGCGGTGGTGTTTTTGGCAGCTGGGCCTTCAAGCCGAGTGTACAATCGGAGGCGGGTGTTCAAGTTGATCTGCTGATTGATCGTTTGGATGGAGCTATTACTTTATGTGAAATTAAATACTACGATCAGCCTTTTAAAATTGATAAAACCTATGCGAAAAAATTACTAGATAAAATAAAATCTTTCGAGAAAAATTCGAAAACAGATAAGCAGATATTTATGGTAATGATTGTTTCAAAAGGTTTAGCGCCCTCAGTCTATAATGAAGATGTTGTTGATGGTGTCGTCACATTGAAAGCGCTTTTTGATGAGTAAGCGTGTGTACTTGATCGCCGTCGTCCTGTGGCTCCGACCACAGGATCCAATGTCCATTCAGTACAATTAGCTGACCGTTATATTTCCAACATTTAAGGTTTCGTTAATATTTGTATGTTAGTTTGTCGGATTGAATAATCCATGAGGATTTTGTTATGCGGATGACGGGTAATGTTAGCGAACGTGCGAGTTATGCATTAAGTTTAATTGGAAAAAACCAAGCGGTTATGCTTGAGCAAGCGCCGGGCGATGATGCCATTTCAATGATTCAGGTGCTTGCTGAACCTTGGACGCAAAGAGGATCTCTCCTGGCCAGTTCACATATTGCAGCTGCAGAACAAGATCGTAGTCGTCGATTTAATTTTAAAACACGCAAATGGGAAGAACGATGGCAAGATAATCCTTTGCGAGCCACAGAAAGAGCACGATCGAAAGAAGATAGAATCTATCCGGCAACACCCAAAGCTTCAGTAAGTTTGCTTCCACCACATGGCAGAATTAAATTGCAAGCTGACTGTGCCTTTGCTTTACTTTTCCCATTGGATGAATGCGATCAAAAAAATGAGCAGTACGTCTTTAAAAGATATTTTCATGATATTGCAAAAGAAGCTGGTTGAAGTCAGCTGATACTGCGCCATCTTTTAGAGATCACCTGAGTGATATGCACCATGCATTTACCGATATCGATGCTGTTATTGAATCCAATGGCGTAGCACAAACCTATAATCAAGCTGCCTCTTCTCATCAAATGCTATTTGGTCTTTATAAACCCACCGCTGTGTTAGCTATTAAAGATACACCATTGGCAAAATTAAAGGCTTTAGCGGCTGCTATTCATATAGAAAATAAAATGGGTATTGTTCTGCCAGTCCTATTAGTCACTGCTGATAGGAAAACTGAAGCCTATACGCTCAAAAGTCAGTTGGCTGATATTTTCACTGCTCAAAAAGACACTGATTCTGAAGAAGCTAAAAAAGTTGTTGAGATAGCATCTTCACTAGGATGTCCATCCGATAAAGTTGCTGAGCAATTAGAATGGCGTGCAAATCCAGAGAGTTTTACAAGCGTTTCGATAGCTGAAGAAGTCTATAAACTGTGTGCTTATCAGGGTGTGTCACGTGGTGGTACTGATAGTGGTGCTGCAGGTGCGGCTTCTGCCGCTGCAGTAGCGGTATCACCCAATGTTAAAATCCTCGAACACTTTGATCCCGTGCTGGAACTAGCCGTTGCGCAGAAAAATCACCTGTTAATTTATCAATTCCTCTGTGCTTTCACAGAAAAATTTTTGGATCAAGCGCCAAGGCTTAAATTATTTAATCACCCTGAATATAAAGAACTTGTGGTTTTTCTATTGTGGTTGGCTGCAAAAGAAAGCAATACATTCTTAGTTAAATTAATTTTGAATGTAAAACCTGAGATGATTGCTTATGTTTTTCCGAATAATAGATCATTAAAAGAAATCTTAAAAGAAGCATCTCCAATGGCTGATCTGAGATTTATTGATGACCATGCAAGTCGTGAAGGCTTTGGTGCTACTTTGATGCGTTTGAATTGGCAGGATTTTAATCCTGATTTTATCGATCATCAATTCTATTTACAGTTCTTATTTGATGCTTTTCAGGTAGGTGATACTAAAAAAGTCGATTGGTTTCGCCAGCGATTAACAGATCCTGGTTCTCAACAAGCGACACTTCAAAGTGTTGCTAACATGTTATATCAGCCTAAGGTCATGAATCAGCTTGCAACTTGGATTGATGTTGGTATGCCAGTACAGCAGTGGGTGTTTGATAATCGACAGTTTGAGATAAAACGAGTAGAGGACCCGTTTCTGAAGAGCCTTATCGGATGGAAAAATCGTGCACCAAAAATTCATGAACCGATCCATTTCCTGAAGATTACCCCTAGTGAGATAGCTCTTTTTTTCAAGCTGGCTTTTGCTCTGCTACGTAATAATAGATTGACTGCGGTTGTTTCAAATGGAGAAGTTTTAAAACAGTTTCATGATTATTATTTTAGATGCTTATGTCAATTTTTAGACGCTAATATAGCCCTGGGTGGGATGAATAAAGTCACGCGAATTGCCTGGTTGCAATGGGCCAAAGCACAAGCTATTTTTTCAGAGCATTGTTCTGGGGTCCCTATTGGCAAACCAACATCTCTCATCGATATTGAAAATCGCTTCGAGAAGGAAGGCGTATCACCATCAAGTGCAGGTGCATTATTCAGTGCTGCATTGCTTGGCGGAAATTTTGATACCGTAACAGCTTATAAGTCGTTATTAGAAGCAATTAATGCTGTACTTGCTAGTCGATTAACTGCTTATTGGAGGCCTAAGAACCCTATGGCTTCTTTGCGTATACTAGGGCAGCTTATTGCAACTGATGTTCAGATTGATGGTCATGATGCAGATTGTTTTGCGCGTTTGCAGGGCTTGAGACTCGAGCTCGCAGAAGTATTGCGGGTCATGGATATAGATCATATTCCTCGCGTTACGTCTGTAGATGAGTATGCTGCTGTTGAAGGTACCTTGGCAGCAACACTTGCTAGAGCAAAAGCCGTTTTCACAGAAATTCAGTCAGCTGACGATTGGCCGAAGGTATCACCTGAAATGCGCGCATTGCTTACTGAAGTTGCTGTGCAGTATGACTTAACTGAAAGTCCTGCTTCAGCAGCTGTTTCAGCGGCTTCTGCTGCGTCATACTCTCCAGATTCGGGAGCGGGTAGCCTAGCAGAGCCAGGTTAACTCAGATTCTTTTCCCCCTCACCCTAGCCCTCTCCCGCGAGGGGAGAGGGAATTAATCCTCGCGAGTACATGCCGTTTAGATAATACTACCCTGCCACAATTCGTCTAGGAATTGCTTGTAAGGATATACCTCAATATATTGATTACTACCCAATGTAATAGTTCGTTTGCGCGGTGCCATACTAACGACTATGGATCGTCGTGGACTATAATCTTCTGAAAATGCGACCAAACCTTTTAGGTCAATTTTCTCTGGTTGTCGTGAAATTTTAACTTCTATGGCTACTTGATCACCCACAATAAAATCAACTTCTTGCCCTGCCTTAGTGCGCCAATATTGAATCGGCAAATCTATTTCTTTAAGACCAAGATACGCCGTTAATTCCATAAAGATAAAATGCTCGAATGCCTTACCTGCAGCATCTCCTTTGAGTGTTTCTACTGATCTTCGAGCCAAATAATTTGCGACACCAACATCAAATAAATAAAACTTAGGTGTTGCCTGGATAAGCGCGCGATTTTTTCTTTTCACATAAGGCCTAACAAAATAACCTATTAATGTATCTTCCAAAATCTGGTAGTACTCTTTAACCGTTTTCGAGTCGATAGCACTTTCACGTGCAATATTCGAAAAATTAAGCATCTCACCACTACTAAAACCAACAATATCTAAAAACCTTGCAAAACCTGCTAAATTACGCACAAGTCCTTCAGCTTGAATTTCTTCTTTCAAATAATCGCTCACGTAAGCACGCAGATGTCGTCTTGGGTCATCATTAAGATAATGTGCTGGCAGCAAACCATGATTAAGCGCACGTAATAAATCAAAATCAGGAATTTCTTCGGACACTAAGGGATAGAATGTAAAGCGCCAAGCCCGACCACCTAACAAATTTGCTGCACCACGCTTTAGTTTTCTGGCACTTGAGCCACATAAGATAAACCCTAAGCCTTTGTTTTCGATTAACCAATGTACCTCATTTAACAGCATGGGCACCTTCTGAACCTCATCAATGATAATATGTTGCGTGGCTTGCAAGGCAGGTAAGTTCTGCAGTTCTTCTCTCAACAAGTGTGGACTCGATAGCAATCGAGATAATTCCGTTGTCTTCAGTAAGTCATAGAAAATCGCATTAGGAAACCGCGCTTTCAAAAGGGCCGTCTTACCTGTCTGCCTGGCGCCCCAAAGGAAAGCCGACTGGCCTGCTGGTAAATCGAGTGATATCAATCTGTTAAGCTGTTCTTTAGGCATTCATCCAACCAATTCGGAATATGTTCCATATAAAGACAACCATTATGGATTGTATTCCGAATTAGTCAAGCACGGTTTCTTCGCGTTTGATGTGCCTCTGAGTGGGAGGGAAAGTCTGAATAGTCAGATCAAAGTTAGGGTGAGAGGGAAATCTAACCCCCTAAATCAGCAGATTATCCCACCGAAAGCCGCTAGAATGGTCCGTTTCTTAATATTCCCTTAAGGATTGGTGCGTATAGTGAAATCTGGAAAAGGTGATAAGTGATTAAAAAATTAGGATTTTCATAAAAACGATTGTTAATTTGGAGAGAGAGAAAAATGAAAAAATTATTCAAACACCCCCTAAAAGCTGCCGCAAAGATTGCAGTGATCTTGGGCTCACTGATGTTTGCAGGCTTTGCTTTAGCTACGCCATCAGCAGTCTCAGTATCTGCGCTAGCTGATAATGTGGGTAAATCAGTCGGTCATTTGGCTGTTGTGCTGACAGACGTTTCTATCATTGCCGGTATCGGTTTTGTGATGGCATCGTTCTTTAAGTTCCACCAACATAAACTGAACCCAACTCAAGTGCCTTTGAGTCAAGGTATTACACTGTTATTGATTGGTGCAGCTTTATTGCTCTTCCCAACGATGTTACCAACAGCAACACACGCTGTGTTCGGTAGTGCTTCGTTCGGTAAGGTATCAGGTTCTGGTATCAAAGGGTTAATTGGCGCTAGCTAAGCATCGATAGGTAATATCAATATGTCATTGCAAGATATTACATTATCCGCTTCAGCCAACAACTGGCGACTCTTTATGGTAAGAAAGGCAGATCCTGCCTTTCTTGCTTTTCAGGAAAAAGTATTTAAGCGAGATCACTATACTTGTCAGTACTGTGGTTTTCAGGCAAAAGAATTGCAAGAAGTACTTAATCGAGATGGTAATTTTCGTAATAATCGTCTCGATAATTTAAGTACGGCTTGCACTTTCTGCGCACAATGTTTTTTTCTGGAAGCGATTGGTAAAAGTGATTTTGGTGGCGGCACATTAATTTATATGCCTGAGATGACACAAGGAGAGTTAAATGCCTTATGTCATGTTTTGTTTGCATCGATGGTGAGTGGAAATTCTTTTGCAAACCAAGCGAAAAATATTTACCGAAGTCTACGATTAAGATCGCAAGCCGTTGAGAAGCAATTAGGTGAAGGGATGAGTAATCCTGCACTCTATGGGCAATTGTTGATAGATTCTAATGTGGAAGGTAAGCACGAGATCAATGCAAAAATATCATCGTCGATACGTGTTTTGCCGCAATTGTCCCGATTTGTAAAGCAAGTTGAGACTTGGGAATTAAGTGGTTTTAACGCACTAGATTTTGATGAGTAAAAAATGAGAAAAATACTAGCTTCAGTGAAAGATACTTTTAATGCATTCGCATCGTGGATGAGCACATCGCTCAAACAAACCACGGCATCTTATTGTGAATTGCAAACGGCCGATAGCCCAACTGTATTGGTTGCGCACGATGGTTCGCTTTTATCTGTGCTGCGTATTTCCGGAGTAAAAGCTTTAATTGGTCGTGATGAATTCGATCAAATTCAAGGTGGCTTAGGTCAATCTCTCCAGACCATCATGTCACAACCCGGACATTCTATTCAGGTTTTCTTCAGTTACAATAAAGATGAAGTTCGCGGTGAAATCAGTGAAATCCTAAGACCTGCAGAAGAAACAGCTGATCGTTTGACTTTACAGCTTGACGATTTGTTTAGAGAAAGAATTGATTATCTTTCTAAGTACTGTGCGCACGAAGAAGTGTATATGGTGTTATGGACGCGTTTGGATTCATTGACAAAAGAACAGAGCAAAAGAGCCAGTAAAGATAAACAAAAGCTGATTAAAGAACAAAAAATTCCAGCATTCACAGAAACACAAAACATCTTGGCTGCAGTGCCGGATCTGCGTGAAAGTCATGACTCATTCGTGAGAACGGTTTCTGCAGACTTCAATACCTGGGGCATTAAAACCAATGTATTAGAAGTGCATGAAGCAGTTTATGTCATGCGTCGTAATGCAGACCCTGAATTTACCGACCGTTCATGGCGTCCTTCTTTGCCTGGCGATAAGATTACGATTAAAGAAGCGAAGCAGGCTAAGGGCGAAATCTCTGATGTATTATGGCCCTCGCTAGCACGACAAATATTGCCGCGTGATGCAGAGAATATTAATTTACGTACGAGTCGCGTGGGTGATCGTATTTATGCCACTGTTTTTGTTGATCTCTTTCCGAAAGAAATTCAAACTTTTGTTCGTTTGTTTTCACGTACCTTGCAAACACACATACCATGGCGCATATCATTTCTTGTAGAAAGTGATGGTCTGGGTTATGCGGGTGTGCGCTCTGCTTTAGCTTCGGTGTTAACGGTTACATCAGCACAAAACAGATTGATTAGTGACTCACTCAAATTATTAAGCCATATTAATTTAAATACGGATGATGCTGTTGTCCGTTTGCGTGTATCTGCAGCGACATGGGCGCCTGAAGGTGATATGAGAACTTTGCGCTCGCGTGCTTCTATGTTAGCGAAAGCGATAGAAGGTTGGGGTTCTTGTGATGTATCTGAAGTTTCCGGTGATGCCTACGAAGGTGTTGTATCGAGTATGCTTGGTGTCTCTAGTAAGAGTGTAGCCACACCATCGATTGCACCGCTGTCTGATGTGTTACATATGATGCCTTTATTTCGTCCTTCTTCTCCTTGGAAGAATGGCGCTATTTTATTCCGCTCTCCCGATGGTAAACCTTGGCCTTATCATCCAGGTTCTAGTGAGCAAACGACGTGGATTGATTTGTTTTATGCGCGTCCTGGTTCAGGTAAATCGGTATTGTCGAATGCATTGAACTTAGCAACTTGTTTATCCTCAGGTATTCAGCGCTTGCCGCGTATTTCAATTATCGATATCGGTCCATCGAGTAGTGGGCTTATTTTATTGTTAAAAGATGCACTGCCACCCGAAAAAAAACATTTAGTTGCATACCATCGATTAAGAATGCGTTCAGATTATGCGATTAATCCTTTTGATACACAGTTAGGTTGTCGTTTTCCAACACCACAGGAACGCAGTTTCTTGGTGAACTTCTTAACTTTATTAGCAACGCCTGTCGGTTCTGATAAGGCCTATGATGGTGTTTCCGATATGTCGGGACTGATCATCGATGAGCTTTATAAGCACTTTGCTGATGAGAATAAACCAAATATCTACGCACAAGGTATTGAAGAAGATATCGACGGTATTTTAGAAGAAATTGGTTTTGTACAAGATGCACAAACAACGTGGTGGGAAGTGACAGATGCGCTATTTATGTCTGGCTTTTCACATGAGGCGATGTTGGCACAACGTCATGCGATGCCTGTGTTAGCGGATGTAGCTGCGATTTGTCGATTGCCTGCGATTAATGATTTATACGGTAAGATTACTGTTTCAACGGGTGAGCCTTTGATCCATGCTTTCGCACGGATGTTATCGAGTGCGGTGCGTGAGTATCCGATTATTTCTCAAGTCACGCGCTTTGATTTAGGTGATGCACGTGTGGTTGCATTGGATCTTGATGAAGTAGCTAAAAGCGGGGGCGATACAGCGAACCGTCAAACTTCAGTGATGTATATGTTGGCGCGTTATGTCTTAGCACGTCATTACTTTTTAACAGATGATAATGTGTCAGATATGCCAGAAGCCTATCGCGATTTTCATCAGCGTCGCATTTTAGAAATTCGCGAAGATCCTAAGCGTATTGTTTTTGATGAATTCCATCGCACGGCGAAAGCGCAAGCGGTGCGTGATCAAGTCATTCAAGATATGCGTGAAGGGCGTAAATGGAAAGTTCAGATCGCGCTGTTATCGCAGTCTTTAGATGACTTTGATGAAGTGATGGTGGAATTCGCAACGTCAGTATTTATTATGGAAGCAGGGCCTGAGCAAGCGGTGAAGAAAACCGCCAAAGTATTTGGTTTAACGAGAACAGCTGAGCTTGCCTTGAAGAACCGCGTGCATGGTCCGCGTGAAGGTGGCGCCACTTTCCTCGCACAGTTCGCAACGAAAGAAGGTGTGAATACGCAATTGCTAACATCAACGCTGGGTCCGATTGAATTGTGGTCTTTGAATACGACAGCAGAAGATGTGAATCTACGTAATCGACTCTACAAACGCATCGGTCCAAAAGAAGCACGCCGCGTTTTGGCTGCGCGTTTCCCATCAGGATCTGCAGCGCGACAAATCGAAGAGATGCTCGCAGAGTACAAAGAAGAAGCTGGTTTGATTGATGACGATGCCAGACAGGGTGTGATTGACACCTTGTTAGAGAGCATCCTGAAAGATTATCAAGCGTCGATTTAATCTCGTTGATCCCCCTCACCCTAACCCTCTCCCGCTAGGGGAGAGGGGACTGGCCGTGCTAGATTTAATTTTTAATATTATGTAGTTTTTATTTAGAAAATAATCCCCTCTCCCCTGGCGGGAGAGGGAAAGTCTGGATATGCAATATCCAGACTGGGTGAGGGGGATACAGACTAGTTAAGTAAGCAAGATCATGTATAATTATCTCCTTGATTTCAAATGCAGTAATAGGGAGATTGCTATGCGTTTTTTTAAACCTTTAATTTGTCTTGTCGTTGCTTTATCTTTTTTTACAGTCACGGTTACCGTGGCCAAAACTAACCCCGAGAAAAAAAACAAAGCTTCAACCGTTAAAAAAGCGGCTACCAAGAAAACACATACCAAAAAATCTGATCCCAAAAAGCCTGCTACCACAACCGCAGCCGCAAAGCCTCCCGTTATACCTCAGCCTCCCGAACCCATTACTTTCGATGAAATTGACGACTACGTTAAACGTTTCGCAACACAAGGTCTGCATCGCGCTGGTTCACGGATTGATCGTCGCACGGCGAAAGTGTTACAACAAACGCTCAAAAGAGGTGGTTTGAAAAACGTTGTCCTCGAGAAATTCACCTTCAAGCGTCCCATCTCCCGTGGTGCGATGATTTCTATGAAAATCGATAAGATCAATTCACGCATGATGCCTGGTATGCCTTATCTTGGTTCTCGTTCTACAGGGGGTATGAGCCGTCGTGCAGAATTAGGGTTTCTTGGACAAGATGGCAAGATTCCAGTGATGCATCTTTATGTCACACCGTCTTCTGCAACACCGAGGTTGCGTGCAAAGAGTTTACGACAATTTAAAGAAGCGGTGGCATCCGGTCGTTATCCTGCAGTCATCGGTATCACACAAGGCGGTTATACAGGTTTGTTACCTTTGATGGTTGATCTCGATCAGAAATATAAAACCCCCGCTATTTTGATTAGTAGTAGTTTCGGAAACTTTGTTGAGATTTATGCGGAAATTAATAATCCCGTTACTTATCGCTCTGGTATTCGTTATGAGCATGCTAAAGCTTATAATGTTGTTGCCAAGGTTGAAGGTAGTGATCCGCAATTAAAACCTTTGGTTGTTGTGACATCACGCAGTGGTTGGTGGACTGTTGCAGCAGAACGTGGCACAGGTGTTGCTGCATGGTTGGCTGTAGCGCAACGTGTTGCGAAGTCAAAACCTAAACGCACAGTGATTTTTGTGTCGACAACCGGACAAGAATATTATTCCTTGGGCTTAAAGCGATTCTTGCGTGCAAATCCTAATCTTGAAACCAACGCTTATGGTTGGATCTATATTGGTGCGAACATTGGTGCGAAACCAAAGCCACATTATATTGTTCAGAGTTCTTCACGTCAGATGCGTCGCATGGCCGAACGTGCATTTGAAAAAAATGGCGTTGAAAAAATCCGTTGGATAGATAGAGCAATGTCATTGGTGAAACCATTAGGTGATGCCTATGCACACTCTCAGCATTCTTTAATTATTGCTGCAACGAATAACCGTTGTTATCGCATGACCTGCGATAAGTGGCCGTCTGCAGTTAATGTCGATGCAACCTTAGCATTTGCAAAATCACTCAATACGGTGATCGACAAGTTGGCACAGACCGCTGTGCAAACGCGTACGGAGTGATGTGCTTTAAACGGAGTATTCTCCGTTTAAAGCATACAAAACAACTAACTAAAGCCAAATTGAACCACTGATTCTGAAATGCCATTAGCATCAAAGAACGCTTTGATTTTTCCAGCAAGCACATCATGAGGATCCACTGTTGGAATATAAGCACGTAGCGCGGCAACAGCTTTTTCGTGGTTACCATTATTTTGTAACGGGATATCATTATTACCCACTTCTCCTTGCAGATAACGCAGTAGCACATTCGCGTTGGCATCACCACCAGGGAAGGGCACACGATGTGGAATCGCAGGTGCAAAGCCACCCATTATGCTAGAACCACCATGCATGGGACTGGCTGGTGGGGCAGCAACTGCAGCAGGGGGAGGTGTAACAGGTCGGGCGGCAGGCGGAACGGTCATTGCCGGTGGTGGTGGGGGGTGTGCACCAGCGACTAGATGCGCGGGTGGCGCACTTGATACAGGCGCTGCAGTGGGTGGAGCAGCAAATGCTGCAGGTGCAGCTACAACAACAGCACTGCCACTTCCTTGAATATTACCAGCCCCAGCCGCTGTAGCACCCAGCTCAAAACTACTGCCACCACCAGGTAATTTTGCACGTCGTTGTCCAAAGCACCGTTTCAATTGTTTGCGATGCGATGTTGCTAATGCTGCGATGCCAAACCCAAGTCCAAGCAGTCCTAGCACGACAGGAAAGGCAAAAGTAGCGGCGGTAGAAGGGCGATCTTCAGCTGCGACACTGGGATTATCAAAGAAGTGATCGATGGTCGATTGACCTGCGGTGCAAAGCGCACCAATGCTAAAAATTATCGCTGTGATGCTTAACTCTCTTGAGTGATGATAAGCATGTGGAAAAATATGAATGGCTTTTTGAATAAATGATCGAGATTTTGGTGGTGTGGGTAGTTGGTCGATCAGATCTTTTAATTGTGGTGGTGTTAGAGAGTTTTGTTTAAATTTGGGTTCTGGATATTCAGGACTTGGTGTTCTTGCGTTAAAGGCATAGGTTATTTTATCAATTAAAAGTGTACGTTTTAGTCCAGCTTGTGCAATAGATTCTAAGAATGCGGCGTCTTTTGTGTTTTTTGCATTTACAATAACTTTAAGGCTGTCATCTAATCGCTGACTAACTTGTCCATAACGTAATTCAATAGAGGATGTACCTAACGCTGCATCTCCTTCATCTAAATCATTATTAGCAATAATCGTAAGAAGCTCAATAAGATCGCGCTGTGCATCTCTAAATGCTTGATTGTATTTTCCCGTCCGACAAATATCACGTAAGTTATAAAAACTCATCACCAGTTGATTAAAGAAGTAGGGCACATCGTAGTCTTTATAGTGACCATCGAAATCAGCTGGAAGTGCAGGAGCAGCACTATAGATGGGTACAGCAACAGCGCCGGCTGCAAGTAAAGGTGCTGCTGCACCAGCGGGAGGAGTAGCTGCACTAGAAAAAACACCAGTTAAAAGATCATTGTCAACATATCCAGCAGCACCATTTTGCATTTCAGACTCCTTTAAAATAACGATTTTCGGCCGTTTATAGCACATCAATCAGTGCAAATAAAATTTTACGATCACTTACTCGCTATGAGAAGCAGCAGCTGCAGCAGATAAAGTTGCGCAGCCGTGCAAGGGAAGCCGGTTTATTATCATGATGCAGACGTTGATCCGTATCTACCGAAGGGATGTTTTTCATCGAATATTTCGGCATTCTTTGCTGCAAAACCGAAAGCGCCACGTACGCGTCATGATCTTGATTTAGAAAATGCATTGGACGCTATACCCGGTTCAGCGGTATTTATTAGATTGCTTATGCAACTATTTTTTGGTTAAAATGCACTGTATTTATAGTATAAAAAGATGATCGGTACGTACGTTTAAGTAATTTTTTAATGAGTGAGATAAAATAATGAGTTTTTTTGAATTTGAATTTGAAATAAATGCTATGACTTTTACTTTTGATGAGAGTTTTCTTTCAGATGATATCGGAGGTTTTGAAATGCCTGATAAATTGAAAAATCCCGGTATTCCAGAGTTTTATTCTAATTCTGTAATTTCTGCTTTTGGGCGCGCACTGTTACAACATGTTTTTGAATATCTACAACTGAAGGATTCTAAAATAACGCTACTATTTGATCAGATTGAACCTGAAGTTTATTTTTGTTTTGGTTCTATTTTTTTAGAGGCTTGTCGCACGAGAGAACTTTCACACGATCAGAGAAGTAGACTTAAGGATCAATTTGATCGGTTGAAGCCTTTCCTTGTTCATAGCGAAACAAAACAACCCTATTTTCGTGATCCAGCTGAAAGACCCGATTTTTCAAAAACGACTTCACCAGCAAAATTTTTTGAATTTGTAGATGCAGCATCCTCAGCTGCTGAGGATGCTGCTGCGGCAGCTGCACAAAGTTCTAGTACAGCTCATAGAACACATACTGTGTTTAGAGAAAGAAGAGATCAACTTTTAGCTCAGAAGGGTATGAGATTAGTAGAGAAATTGGATGACCTATTTCCTGTGATACCTGATTTGATTTCCAGAATTGTCACTTTTCCTCAAAATACAAACTTTCATAAGACTATAAGCTCATTGTCTATATCTCATGTCAGATTTATGAGAATTCTGAACATTGTGAAATCCATTTTAGAAAAAGAGAGTTCACAAGAGGATCAGTTGCAATGGATCAATATTGAGAAACAAGAGCCCAATATTAATCAGTTAATAGCTAGCTATACAAAAAATCGACCAAAATTTTTTAGGTTGATAACTAATTTTGATATAAAAAGTCGTATTGGGGAGCTCACAGGATCTCCTTCGGGCTGGTTCATTAATACTATCCCAAAACATGGGAAGTGTTTTTGGAAGAAATTTGATAGCAAAGCTAACGCAGATGGTATCGTCGTTCATCTAGGTGAAAAGGCTAAGGCTTCTTCTCATCAAGTTAAAGACTCTGATGAATATCTTGTTCTGATTAAGTGGGATTCGATTTCATTAGAAAGGGAAGATCATCATCATACGCAAGAAGATCCTGGTGCAGCAGCAGCTGGCCCGTCAGCTTAGGCGTGATGCTGAACCGGGTATGGCTTCCAATGCATTCAATACCCGGTTCAGGGTTCTTTGTTAAGGATAGTTATATATTTTTTGTATATATAAATTTTGTTCCGTTCCTTGCCAGTCATTTCTTTTATTATATTTAGGTCTATCAGATGATTTAGTGTTTTATTTACAGTAGGTAATGACATCTCACATTGTTTTACGATTGATTTGCTGTCAGTAATGGGATGCTTCTGAAGGTAATGATGCACAATAAGTGCTGAGCCTGCAGGTTTACCTAGCGTCTTTATCATATCTTGGTCTTTTTGAAAAAGAGATGTAATTGACTGGGCTGTTTTTACTGCTTCATTTGCTGTTTCAATAACGCCTTTAAGAAAAAATTGTAGCCATTCTTCCCAATCTCCAGTGTCTCGTACTAGTTGCAAGTGATCATAATATGCTTGCCGATTTTTTTTAAAATAAAGACTTAGATAAAGCATAGGTTCTTTTAAAGTACCATCGACACATAAAATAAAGGTAATTAATAATCGTCCCAGTCGGCCATTGCCATCTAAGAAAGGGTGAATAGTTTCGAATTGATGATGTGCTAGAGCTGCTTTTATTAAATTAGGTAACTTGTTAGATTCATCATATAAAAAATTCTCTAAATCATTCAATACAGTCATTAATCTTTCAGGTGGTATCGGTACAAATTTAGCATTACCGGGGCGTGTTCCTCCCACCCAATTTTGTGAGCGACGAAACTCGCCTGGCTGCTTTGTACTACCTCTTCCCTCAGTTAATAAAATTTTATGCATTTCACGAATGAGCCGCAAAGATAGAGGGAAACCATTTCGTATACGCTTTAATCCATGTTCCATCGCAGCCACGTAATTTGATACTTCAATAACGTCGTGGTTGAGAGCACCAATAACTTCTTGGTTTTCATAGGTAAGCAAATCAGAAAGTGTAGATTGTGTGCCTTCAATTTGTGAAGATAAAACCGCCTCTTTACGTATATAAAAGTAAAGAAATAGGGAAGAGTCCGGTAAAATCATACTAAGAGCATCCAATCGACCTAAAGCAATATTTGCTTGATCTAATAACGGATAGATTTGATTCATTTCAAGAGGTGGATCTGGTGGTAGTGGTTTGGGAACGTAGGCTTCGTAAGCTTCTCCAGCAACGGTACATTCTATTTTTTCACCAATCCTGGTCAAATTATGTTCTGTCATAATTCCTCTTAATTAAGGATATGTAATTTTCCTTAATTAATAGAAACTCTAACTCAAGAAAGTTAATTAAGCAAGGCCGCTAATTAAGGAAAATCATTTTTCCTTAATTAAAAGACAAGATTGAGGTGTCAAACCCGGACAGGTAGATTCTAATTTGAAGTGAAACAGTCTTAAGAGAAGCAGTTGAACCAGGTAAGGCGTCCAATGTAATTGTTCCAAGATCCGTGCATGCTTGCGTTACTCGGCTCAGATAGCACTCAGACAGAGACAGGTACTGTTTGGGTAACAGCAGGAGTTGTCGCTATTGGTGATGTTGTAGTGTGACCATTAAAAAGCCTTGCTTTTAGTTGATCACGAATAAATGCAGAATTTTTGTTACCTACAAACCTATGAGTCCTGCATGATCTATTCTCAGTCATGATTCTTCGAAAAGCGACAAGAAGTAGATACAGATCTTGAGTGTTTGCAAGCGTGTGCCAACGGCCTTCAGAATGCGTGCCTAAGGAATCAATTTCTGCACATCCGAAAAAATCTTTAATGTCCTCCCATTTTCCCTCTTTAGCTAGACGATCCAGTTGGGCGCACAGCGCTGTTAAGCCGATAACATGTTGTGAGAGTGTTTCAACTGATCCCTCAAGTGTGGGGGATGCTATAGGAGTTGTATGAGATTGAGGACTAGCAGTTCGAGGATTAGATGTGGCTGTGGCGAGTGCGTTAATACGATTTTTTACGTATAACCTTTTATATAGATTTTGTGCTGCTCTCTGATCATTTGGGTTAGACATGCCTGAAATTTTTAAAATGGCATATTTCATCGCATTTGTTTTTTGAGTTTCATTCAGCGCTTCCCAGTGAACATCCCCATGAACGTTAGGGAGGTGTTGCCGAACCAGAGATGGAAAGCGAGAATATTTCAGCCCTGAGCAATGGTCTACTAAAGCATCAGTGGTCGTATCAAAAGACAAACCAAAAAACTTGCATATGACCTGTAGATTAGTAGTAGGTTTAAGATCTTGATTATCGCCTCCCTTGTGTTTGAGGGGGGGTAGTGGCTCTGCGTTATTATCTTCATTATTATCTGAACTAGGTTTTGTATTGTTATTATCTGTGATATTTGTTGAGTTATCATCTGTGTTAGGTTTTGGACTGTTATTATCGGTATCACTTGAGTTAGGTTTTCCTTTTTCTGCCGAGTATCGCGGCTTCTTAGGGGAGTCATTTCTCCTGCTTAGTCGAGAAAATACTCGAAGTAGAGTCATCAGTAGGGGTAGAGTCCTTATTCGCAAAAAAAGGTGGGTGGTTCTTCGGGTTCCGCCTGTAGTCTTTGAGTTGGTGCTCATGTTTTTTCTCTCGATTACTTTAGTGATTCTTTTATTAAATTCAATATATTCAATTGTTTGTAATAAATTTCTATACTTGAGCTAAGCAGTATAACGATCAGATGGCTAGGTTTCAACCACTAAACCTTTCCTTACTATTATCGTCTTCCTCTTTTCAGGTCGTATTTGCTGATGAGGATAGTATGCAAAAATTTATTTTTTTGAAAAATAAAACGGATGTGTTAAATGTGTTGATTTTAAGTTGATTTATCTTTTGTATACAAAATATATGTGAACGGATTGACACTTCCTGTGTCCATAAAGTGTAGTTCTTTCCCATTTGGCAAAATTAGTGGGAAGTTCGTTGCGTTTGATCCGCAGCCAGAGTCTGCATAAGAGCATGTTATTGTGAAGCTGCTTTTTTGTGTTTTTTGGGAAAATAGTTCTGATGTTATTTTGAAAGTGACTGCGAAAACGAAAGGGTGACCTAAACAACTTAAAATATTACCGTACACCGTCTTGCTTGCGTGTGCGGATAAAGAAAAATCACGATTATTCCATTTAGCACAACTATTTTTATTTATTGTCAGCTTAAAATCTAAAGGTAGCGTAGAAGCATTGAGTATGACTAATCCAAAGCTATGCGCATTATCTTTAAAGATATTATTGGCATTAGCGTTAATGCCTATGGTGCTTATTGCAGTAGCGAATATAAATAGGCATAGTTTGCGAAGTTGTTTGGTCATGATAAATCTCCCATTTTATATTGAGAGTATAGTCAATGCCTGGTGAATTGCCGTGTATCACTTTTTTTGAGAATGGCGTATATTCCTTGTGATTTTGGAAGATGATATGCGTGTACGTTTAAGCACGTTTTTTTTAATCAGCTGAGGTGGAATTTATGAGGTTATTTGCTCCAAATCTTTCTAATCCTGTTATCCCTGAATTTCATTCTAAACGAGTGATCGTTGCATTAGGCCGTGGACTTTTACAGCTTATTTTTGAATATCAACAACTGATGGGGAATAAAATAACGCTGCAATATGATCAGGTTTCGCCTGAGGTTTATTTATATTTTGGTCGTGTTTTTTTGAACTCTTATCGTGCGGGGGAAGATAGCAAACGTTTGTTTGATGCCCAACGAGGGATTCTCAAGGAAAATTTTCTTGGTGTGCAAGCTTTTATTGTCCATGGTGAAACAGAGCAGCCCTATTTTCTTGATCCAGCGGATAGACCTCCTTTGTCAACCACTACCACAGTAGATAATCTTGTTGCTGCGGTTAGCGCTACTGTTACAGCCGCTGAAACTGCTGCTGAAGCAGCAGCGCAAAGTTCTAGTATGCCAGCTAGAGCAGCTGCCGTGTTTGAGCAGGCAAGAGATGTAAGTTTATCTGAGCAAGGTTTGAAAGCTATAAGGGGTTGTGAGGATTTATTTTCTGTTGTGTTTCGAATGCTAGCTAGCTTACTCAGTGTCCAGGGTGTAGATCCTAGGGAACAACTCACTCATATGATTATATCTGATGTTAGGTTTGTGAGAGTTCTTAGCATCGTGCTCTCCATTATAGAAAGATGTGACCTGTCTCAGATGAAAGGAAGCTGGGAGGTGATTGAGAGGAAGCACTGTCATAAAGATTTTGATGGAATTGGTCAGTTAGCACATACTTATAAAGGGAATCGAGAGGGACTTTTATCACGGATAGCAGTGTGTGATAAAAAGCATCGTTATATAGAACGTGTCGAGGCGCTTACTGGCTCTCCTTCAGGTTGGGGGTCTATAAATCATGCAAGGTTTGGCCCTAGTATTTGGAAACAATTTGAAAGCCAAGCTGATGCGGATGCTATTGTCGCTCATGTCGGTGATCAGGTTGAGGCTTCTTCTCATCAAGTTAAAGGCTCTTCTGCATACCTTGTTGTGATTAAGCGGGATTCGATTGCTTTGGAAGAGGCTGATCGTCCTGATCAAGAGGAAAGTGGTGCTGCTGCTGCAGGTGGTCCAAGTTAGCTGCTATACCCGGTTGAGAGTTACCAAAACCACGTTTTCGTCAGGGGCTTGATCATCAAAGGAATCATGATATTTTCTGGTGGATTACCAGCAAACGACTGGGAGGTCTTCACATTCGCCAGTCCGCTTTACGATAGTTCCCATTGTTTTATTGCAATTACAGAATTTAGGCTTGCCCAATAGATTTTTTTTGCAAACTGTTCGCAATTTATTAAGCTTAGTTATATTACTTTACCTGGTTCAGGGGTATTCGTGATTTTGCGTATATACTGATATTAATAAAAATGTAGTATATTCTGCTTTTTAATTTTATCGCTTTGCCTGGATAATTATGGATATTAGATCTCATTGTAGTTATAGAAGTGTTGATGAAATCAAAAAAACAACTCGTACATTATCAGATAATTTTGACATTCACTGGTTCAGATATACAAAAGTATTAAAAGACAATAGCCGCACATTCTTATCAAATAGCATATCTGATCTAGAGTATTTTTTTGAAGATGAAAATTACCAATATGATCTTGTTGATGGGTGTCAGTTTGATCACTATAAACCAGGCATATATACATGGGATGCACTTGCAGAATGCACCAATTCAACTAAAAAATATCATAATCAAAGAATTGGTAATGATATTAAAAGCTTATTTAAATTTTGTTATGGTGTGGTAGTGACGATAAAAGACAATAGTGCTTGTGAAATTTATGAATTTTCATCCGAAAAAAGAAATCTCTATTTTTATGATCATTCAATATTTTTTAGATTCATTTGTTATTTCAAAGAGAAGCATCGACATCGAATAACCGAAGCGAATAATGAGCTTTATCAGTTTTCAGATGATCAGCTCAAATCACCGATTTCTAACATTATAACACCTGAAGCCCATAAATTTATGAGCTTTCAATTTGATACGAAAGTAAATCGTTACTATTTAGGAGGTCACTATTCTGATACGTATCTCACAAAGCGGGAGCTGGTTTGTGTGTATTGGGCTGGGCTAGGAAAATCAAATGATGACATTGCAAAACTAATGGAAGTGTCTCCACGAACAGTTGATAAATATCTTGAAGCAGTTCGCAAGAAGCTGAATTGTTATAACAAAATGAGAATTTGTCAGATCGTCAATAATTACATTCCTTATTTAAAAAATCCTTCGTTTTTAGAATATATCATTGGGGTAAGTGGGCTATAGGCCGCTATGTTCTATTTTGGGATATTGTTGTTGCGGATGAATCTTCAAAATATTGCATTGAATGCATTGGACGCCATACCCGGTTCAGGGTTTACGCCAAAACCACGTTATAAATCTATTGACTCAATTGCCTCAAACATCATAGGTGTCAGATCCGGACACTCTTTGTGTGTTGACATTCTTTGTTTGGTGGGCCCACTAGGACTTGAACCTAGGACCAAAGGATTATGAGTCCTCTGCTCTAACCAACTGAGCTATGGGCCCGCACTCTAACTCTCGCCAGTTTGTTCTTCGACTTCGATAAAGCTTTGCAGTTTCTCTGCGCGGCTTGGGTGGCGCAGTTTACGCAGTGCTTTTGCTTCGATTTGTCGAATACGTTCACGTGTTACATCAAATTGTTTGCCGACTTCTTCAAGCGTGTGGTCCGTATTCATATCGATACCAAAACGCATACGCAGAACTTTGGCTTCTCTTGGTGTGAGTGACGAAAGAATTTCTTGCGTCGCTTCTCGCAAGCCTTTAGATGTCGCAAAATCAACCGGTGATTCGATATTCGTATCTTCAATAAAATCACCCAAGTTAGAATCTTCATCTTCACCAATTGGCGTTTCCATTGAAATCGGCTCTTTAGCAATTTTTAATACCTTCCGCACTTTTTCTTCCGGCATTTCCATGCGTACAGCTAACTCTTCAGGTGTCGGCTCTAAGCCTGTTTCCTGTAAAATTTGTCGCGTAATACGATTGAGCTTATTAATCGTTTCAATCATATGAACCGGAATCCGGATTGTTCGTGCTTGGTCAGCGATCGAGCGCGTGATGGCTTGACGGATCCACCACGTTGCATAGGTTGAAAACTTATACCCGCGACGGTATTCAAATTTATCCACGGCTTTCATTAAACCGATATTTCCCTCTTGTATTAAATCGAGGAACTGCAGTCCGCGGTTTGTGTATTTCTTCGCAATAGAAATAACCAATCGCAGGTTAGCTTCGATCATTTCTTTTTTCGCGCGACGTGATTTTGCTTCGCCGATTGAAACACGGCGATTGATATCTTTGATCTCAGTAATAGTTAGACCACACTCTTTCTCTAGATCCTGTAACTTCCGCTGTGCACGTAAAACTTCTTGAGCGTAGGCTTCGAGTTTCTTCGAGTGTTCTTTATTTTCTTTCATAAAGGTCTTGAGCCATTTTGAGTTAGACTCATTCCCTGTAAAAGAAGCGATAAATGCTTTCCGAGGGGCGCCAGCACGATTAACGCAATAATTCAGAATAATACGTTCTTGTTCGCGAGTAACGCGGAGTAAAGAACGCAAGCTCATCGTTTGACGCAATAGTTGTTTGATAGCTAATTTGAGCTGCGAATACTTTTCCGCTAATTTTTTCTGATGTTTTATTGTGGTGTCATGCTTCTTGCCATACTTCTTAATTGCATTGACATAGCGTTGATAGAGCTTTGTGAGTTTTTCTATTTCTTCTTTTGTTTTTTCAGGATCAGGACCGCCATCACCAAATTCATCATCATCTTCACCATTTTTAGCAGCTTGGGCATCACCTGTTTTGCCGCCATCGCCAGATTCATCATTTTCTTCTTTAACGGCGGGTTTTTCAGCAGCTTTCTTGGTAGGGTTTCTAGGGATGGCAACTTCATCATCGTAGAAGCCAGTAATGAGGTCTGTTAATCGACCTTCGTTTTCAACGATCTTATGGTAGGTTGCAATAAAGTTTTCAATGACCACAGGGAATTGCACAAGTGAGCTGAGTACCTGTTTGATTCCGCTTTCAATACGTTTTGCAATAACGATTTCACCTTCACGAGTCAGTAGCTCGACAGTACCCATTTCGCGCATGTACATACGGACAGGGTCTGTGGTGCGCGTTGTTTCAGTGGTGAGAACTTCGATGGCATCAGTGAGTTCTTCTGAAGGTTCACTTGCACTTAGAATTAATGCATCAGCATCAGGAGGAACTTCGTACACTTTGATGCCGAGCTCGTTCAGGCGATCAATAATGGTTTCCATTTGATTAGGGTCAATATAATCACTGGGTAGGAGGTTGATAAGATCTTCATGAATGAGGAATCCTTTGTTTTTGGCCTCTTCCAATAATAAATTAAAACCTGTGTTTTGCTTGGCTTCAGACATGTCTTTTTATTACCTCTGCTGTGGAGTTTGGGTGGCCAAAATAGGTCGCTATTGTACCTATATCCGCCATTGCATTCTAGTGCGAATATCTTGGATTTTGTGTCTTATCCTTGGTCAACCTTGTCATGTAACAGTGATTTTAGCTGCTGTTTTTCTTCTGTGGTGAGATCGGTTGTTTTGGCTTTGTTGATCAACGCTTGTAATTGCTGTTTGGCTCGACGCTCTTTTAACCGAGCAATCGCTCCGAGGAATTCTGCTTCTACACCCGCTTTCGGGATGGGGAGCTGATAGGCAGCGAGCTTAGCGATAGTTTGTCTTTCATCGGTATTGTCCCACTGCGTGAGCAATTCACCGGTGGTGATTTCAGGGTGTTGTCTAAAGTGGGCTATAAGTCGAATGAGTAATGACTTTTGATTGGCACTATTGGTAGAGGCATCATCTATTTTTTGTGCGAGCTGCGGGTGTTGTAATAGCAGAGCGCTGGCAAGTTGTGCAGGTGACAGTACGCGTGTTTCTCGAGTAGGTGTTGTTTCAGATGCTGTTTGTGTCGAAGATCCTAAACGATTTATTTCATCCATGGAAAGATGACATCGATCGGTGAGTTGTTGTGACATCAGCTGTCGAAAAATGCCATTAGGCATTGTGTCAATTAATTGCAGCGCTTCATGAGCGAAGCGTGCTTTTGCATCCAGAGATTTTAAAGGAAATTGTTGTTCAAGTGATTCAAAAAAAACGGCTGAAAGCGGTTTTGCTTCTTGTAGTTTTTTTTCAAATGCATCTTTACCAATAGTACGAACAAGGCTGTCAGGATCTTCTTTTTCCGGTAAAAATAAGAAACGAATTTGTATGTCATCGCGTAATATTGGCAAGTTAATCGTGAGTGCTTTCCATGCAGCTTGTTGGCCAGCGCGGTCACCGTCAAAACAGAAAATAACATCTTGGGTGTAACGCAATAGCTTTTGCACGTGTTTGGCATTGGTGGCAGTGCCTAATGTAGCAACCGCGTAGTTAATACCATGTTCCGCTAGTGAAACAACATCCATGTATCCTTCAACAACGAGGATTTGTTGGAGTGTTTTATTTTTTTGTCGTGCTTCGTATAAGCCGTAAAGTTCATTGCTCTTGTGAAAAATAGGTGTTTCAGGTGAGTTAAGATACTTGGGTGTGTCATCACCTAGGCTTCGTCCACCGAATGCAATGACGCGACCACGCGTGTCACGAATAGGAAAGGTGATGCGATGGCGAAAACGATCATAAGATTTTCCGCTGTCTTTTCGGATTAACATACCAGCCGTAATTAATTGTCCTTGTTGTTTAGCATTACATTGCAGGTGGCACGTTAGGTTTTCCCATTCCGGTGGAGCATAGCCTATGCCATAGTCTTTAGCTGTTTGCCCGGTTAAACCACGAGATTTTAAGTATTCGATGGCTTGTGGTGAATGGCGTAACGATTGCTTGTAATAGTTTTCAACGCGTTTCATAAGCGGGTATAAATCGTCTCGTTGCTGGTCCGCTTCAGTTGGAGGTTCGGCATTGAGTGTGACGCCAACTTGCTCTGCGAGATAGGTGAGTGCATCCATAAACTCCATGCGGTCGTATTCGATTAAAAAACTAATGACATTGCCATGGGCACCACAGCCAAAACAATAATAAAATTGTTTGTCAGCGTTGACGGAAAAGGATGGTGTTTTTTCATCGTGAAAAGGACAGCGACATGAATAGTTCTGTCCTTTTTTAACGATAGATATACGCGATTGAATAACTTCGATGATATCCGTGCGGGATACAATATCTTGAATGGTTTCTTTCGGAATGCGATTCGACATCGCTTATGCGTTGAGCAGCGCTTTAACTTTGGTGCTAACGGCGCCCATATCAGCGCGGCCTTCGAGCTTGGGTTTTAGTATACCCATCACTTTGCCCATGTCTTTCATGGAGTTCGCACCGGTATCGCTGATTGCTTGTTTGATGGCAGTTTCGATCTCCGTATCGCTCATTTGTTCTGGCAGATACGTTTGTAAAACAGTGATTTCTTGCATCTCTTTGTCAGCAAGTTCTTGGCGATCGCCAGCGATAAACTGCTGCGCAGCATCGCGCCGTTGCTTTATCATTTTATTGATAATGGCAAGAACAGCTGCGTCATCGAGTGTTGTGCGATCATCGATTTCTCGTTGTTTGATTGCTGCAATAAGCATGCGAATCGTAGTGAGCGTGAATGCGTCTTTGGCACGCATCGCATCTTTCATGTCATTTTGAATGTGTTGTTTGAGATCTTCGGCCATGAGCTTGCTCCTCCTGGGGTTAGGCGAATCGGATGCAGTCTGAGATCTAGAGATGGACAGGTCTAGTAACGAGTCCGTTCGCGTTCGAGTACTTCGAACTCTTTTTGTAGCTTTTTAGCATAGCGCTTAACTGCAGCAGCCCGTTTACGTTTACGCTTTGTTGTGGGTTTTTCGTAAAACTCAATTTGTCGTAATTTGGTAGGGATCCCTGCTTTTTCACAGGCTCTCTTGAAGCGACGGAGCGCGACGTCAAAAGAAGAATTTTCTTGGATATCAATCGTGGGCATTTAGAATTGTTACCTTCTTATACAGTTAATAAAACGAAACGGGGATGTTAATGGGTTTGTTCGCTAAAATCAAGGCTTCTATGGAGTTGTTTTCTGGGGATTAAGGTGGTCATCGCGTTGATCCGTTGTAGCTCAGTTACGACGCCAGGAATGCGGGTACCGAGCGTCACGGGCATAATTACAGTCCGGCCGATAATATCTCGTCCCATCTTGTGCGTGGTGGGATTTTTGGTGATGAGGCCCCATGGGCTATGGAGGATGTAGGCGTGCTGATTGCGCTGCCCTATATAAAGCATGATGTGGCCACTTGCGTGGAGCAGGGTGAAAAAGGGAATACCGTGTTGAAGGATTTTGCGTTGTTTTTGGGTCGCATTGAGCGGCATGGGTTGGCCCATTTTTATTTGGTCGCCAGAATTTCGTGGTAACCAAATACCGAAGGGGGCAAATAAATCCATCAGTGTCGATGAACAATCGTGGTAACCATAGAGGTTGCCCCAGCCATAAGGTTGACCCATAAAGTGATTAGCAAGCGCAGCTATATGGTAAGAGGTGGCGAGGATGGGCCAGGCTTTGATGGCATTCGTATTAATGCGGGCTGTCTTTATTGTCGCTTCACCATTTGCATTTTTTACGACAACTAAAACTGTACTGTATCGCTTAGCTTTCTTCAGACTTGGGAATAACTCACCGATACGTGTTACGAAAAAGAACTGGCCTCGACCATTGGTAACTGTTGCATGTCGGGTTGTCGCTACAACAAAGTTATTTGTTTGCCATTTTTTAATAAAGTTTTTGCTAACGGGAGCAACGCTTGTTGTTTGTGCCCACCCGAGGGAGTTGTTAGGTGTGATGACTAATTGCCATGCACCGCTACGCGTGGTTTGCAATACATAAATAGGTGTATTTGCAGTTAATAGTGAATTTTGCAAGTCGTCCAATGGAAATCCTTGCCCAGCGATCTTACGTGATTCAAATGAGGGAATAATAGTAGGTAAAACTCTAAGTGCAGTGGCCTGTGTTGTGATTGCTTTTTGCAGGTGGTTTGGAAACTTATTTAATTGCATGTTTTTTGCTATTTTTTCTATCCAGGCTTTTTTGTGTGGGTAGTGATTTTCGTTGTAGCCGGGTTTATCGAGGTAATGTGTGAGTGTGGATTTTTCTATCTTAAGTGCATCGGATTTTGAAATAGTTATCTGCGGATTATTCCATGGTGAGAAATAATGTTTTAAATAATTTTTTTTGAGTTTTTTTTCATAGTTGGGTGTCACGCGATATTGTGCTTTTTGGAGTTTTAAAAAGCTAACTGCGTTTTGAGGTATTGCTAAGAGATCTTTATTGATCCTTGGATCGATACGGTCTGCATAACTTATGCTAGTAGCGAGTAGTAAAAGTAATGTGAAGGCAATTTTTTTCATGATTGTTTTGCCATTTTTGCAAGTGATTTTATTGTTAAACCCTGCACGATAACAGCGAATAAAACAACGCCGTAGGTCATCGTCATAATAAGATCACGGTATTGACTGGGCGGTAAAGCGAGCGCTAATGCGACTGCAAGCCCACCGCGTAATCCACCCCAAGTTAAAATACTGACAGTGTATGGTTCGTGATTACGTCGGAGTTGAAAAAATTGCATAGGAATCGCAACGGTAATCAATCTTACGAATAGTACGAGAGGAATCGCAATAACAACAGCAATGAGTCGATAATCTGAAATATGGATAGTGAGAAGTTCAAAGCCGATCAGTAAAAAGAGGACGGCATTGAGTAGTTCGTCGATAACTTCCCAGAACATCTCAAGTGCTTCGTGTGTTTTACTTTCATTTTTATTGTGTCGAGCTTTGTTTCCAACAAAAATGCCTGCAACGACCATCGCTAAGGGGCCAGAGATATGCATTGCTAAAGCAAGCGTGTAACCGCCCGTGGCTACGGCAAGTGTGATTAGGATAGCTATTTTGTGTTCGTTAACACGTTGCATAAAGTGATGCGCGATTAAACCGAGAACGATGCCGTATGCAATGCCACCGATAGCTTGCTCGAGAAAGAGCATGCTGACATTTTGCCAAGTTACTTGGATGTGATTAAAAGTGAGTTGGTATAGCGTTAAGAAAATAACAATGCCGACACCATCATTAAAGAGAGATTCACCAGCGACACAAACTTCTAGGCTTTTAGGTGCACCAATTTTTTTGAAAATAGCGAGTACGGCGATAGGATCAGTGGGTGAAATAAGGCCGCCAAACAATAGGCAGTATAGATAAGGTAATGTGATACCGCAGGCTTTGAGAATGTAGTAAGAAAATGTGCCAACCAATAACGCCGATGCGATTGTGCTCAGCGATGAGAGTATGCCAATTTCCCATTTACGATCTTTTAAAATGGAGAAATCGATAGAGAGTGAACCAGCGAACAATAAAAAGCTCAACATGCCGTCCAGTAAAAGACTATGAAAATCAGTACGAATTAATAAGCTTTCGGTTTTGCTCGCAATGTCTGCTATACCAAAATGTTGTAGTACGATAAAAATAAATGACAGTACCAGTGAGCCAACCATAATAGCAATGGTGCTTTGCATCTTGATATAACGGTGATTAATGTAGCCGATGATAACGGCTAGAGTGAGAATAATGGATGCTAAGGCATAGGCGTTCATGGGCGCCAGTGTAACATTGGCGATGGTGCTTGCAAATCATTAATGCCCAGATTATCCTTCGTGTGCACTGACTTGGATAAAGCAGTGACAGAGAACACAAACAATTTTTATGTAAGGACTTGATCCATGGGGCAGGTACCTGAATACATCATCATTGGTGATGGCCGTATGGCTCGTCACTTTTCGCATTATTTATCTTTACTCCAGATACCGTTTCGACGATGGGCGCGTTCGCAAGATATGCCACTGGTCGATGCTGTTAAAGATTGCTCACGTGTGCTGTTGTTAATAAGTGATTCTGCGATTGAGCCATTTATTGCTGAAAATGTTTGCTTGTACGATAAACATTTGCTGCATTTTTCAGGACAACTTGTTACCGATAAAGCTATTTCAACACACCCGCTGATGAGTTTTGGTCTTGAGTTATATACTTTGGCAGATTATCAGAAGGTGCCTTGGGCGGTGGAAGCAGGTGCATCTGATTTTCCTGAATTGTTACCCGGCTTATCGAATCCTTATTTTTACGTTCCAAAAGATAAAAAAAGTTATTATCACGCTATTTGTGTGATGGCGAATAACTTTACGACATTATTGTGGACGAAGTTCTTTAATGAAATGAAAGATCAGTTTGATGTGCCAAAAGAAAATTTATTGCCTTATCTTCAACGCACTATGCAAAATTTATCGGGAGATCATGAGGCGGCATTGACAGGGCCATTGATACGGGGCGATCAAAAAACCATTAAAAAAAATTTAGCATCATTGGAAGGTGATGATTATGCGGTTGTTTACCGCGCGTTTGTTGAAGCATTTGGGGGGTGATATGAAGATTCAGGATTTTCAAAAGAAGAAAGACAGTAATAAAAAAATATCGATGGTCACGTGTTATGACTATACATCAGCAAAAATTGTGCATGCGAGTGATGTTGATTGTGTTCTTGTTGGTGATAGTGTAGCAATGACAATGCATGGGTATACAACAACGGTGCCTGCAACGGTTGAGATGATGGTAGTACATACTCAGGCTGTTGCGCGTGCTATCACGCGTAAATTTATATTAGGTGATCTTCCATTTTTATCGTATCGAAAAGATTTAAACAGTAATATGGACGCTGTGCAGTTATTAATGCAGTCAGGTGCGCATGCGGTAAAACTTGAAGGTGCTATTGGTAATATTGAATTGATCAAACACGTTGTTCATTCAGGTGTGCCTGTAATGGGACATATCGGTTTGACACCGCAGTCGGTTCATCAGCTTGGTGGTTTTAAAGTGCAAGGCAAGGAAGATGCTGCTGCGCAAGAATTACTGGAGCAAGCACGTCGGTTGGAAGACGCGGGTTGTTTTTCGCTGGTATTAGAGTGTGTGCCTAGTGCTTTGGCTAAACGTGTAACTGATAGTTTGCATATCCCAACGATTGGTATTGGTGCGGGTCCGTACACGTCGGGGCAGGTATTGGTTTTTCAAGATATGTTAGGGATGCAAAATGATTTCCAACCGAAATTCTTAAAGACTTATATGAATGGTTTTGATGCGATTAAAAATGCATTAAATGATTATCATCGTGAAGTTGAAGCGGTAGCTTATCCGGATGAGGTTACGCATTGTTATTAATAAAAACACCAGAAGAATGGCAGCAACGCCGAGAAACATTCGGTGACAAGACGATTGGGTTTGTACCGACCATGGGGACTTTGCATGCAGGGCATTTGAGTTTATTACAACGTTCAGTTGCCGAAAATGATCTGACGGTTATAAGTTGTTTTTTGAATCCTGAGCAGTTTAATAATGCAGCTGATCTTGAAAAATACCCGCGGGCTTTAGCAGAAGATTTTGTTATGGCGGAAGAGGCAGGAGTTGATTATTTTTTCGCGCCCGAATATGAAGATTTGTATCCTGATGCGTATCGCTACCAAGTATCAGAAAAGCGAGACAGTCTCGTTCTTGAAGGTGAGCATCGCCCCGGACACTTTGAAGGTGTGTTAACCGTTGTTTTAAAGCTCTTGTTGTTGATGAAGGCGGATCGTGCTTATTTTGGTGAAAAAGATTATCAACAATTGCAATTGGTAAAAGGTATGGTGGAAGCCTTTTTTATTCGAACAGATATTATAGGTTGTCCGATTGTTCGTAATGATTTTGGATTACCGTTAAGTTCAAGAAATCATTTGTTAAATGCAGATCAGCTAGAATTAAGTCGTCAATTTCCTGCATGCTTTCATACGAAGGAAAGCTGTAATCAGATCGCCAAAAAATTAGAGCAGGCAGGGTTTAATGTTGAATATGTAAAAGAACAACAAGGTCGTCGCTTTGCTTCAGTTTTCTTAGGCGATGTTCGTTTGATTGATAATGTAGATTTAAAGAGTGATGCATAAATGATTATATGTTTGGACGTTGGTAATTCACATATTTTTGGTGGCGTATTTGATGAGGATAGATTGCGTTTACGCTTTCGTTATCCGAGTAAGCAAGCGAGTACGTCTGATCAACTTGGTGTATTTTTGAAAGGTGTTTTTCATGAAAATAATTTACTGCCATCAGAAGTTGAACATATTGCCATTTGTTCTGTTGTGCCCTCTTTGAATTATTCCTTGCGATCAGCTTGTTTAAAATATTTTAAAAAAGAGCCTTTTATCTTACAGGCAGGTGTCAAGACGGGTTTGAATATCCTAACGAAGAATCCTCGAGAAATTGGTGCGGATCGGATTGCAAATGTCATCGCTGCAGTCAATCAGTTCCCTGATAAAAATATTATCGTTGTAGATTTCGGAACGGCCACCACATTTTGTGCGGTTAGGGCGGGTCTTGATTATCTGGGTGGGCCGATTATGCCAGGTATTCGGATATCGATGGAGTCATTGCACTCACAGGCGGCAATGTTGTCTCCAGTAAATATTTTGGCGCCTCAGCAGTGCTTAGGCCATACCACATCGAATAATATTCAATCGGGTTTGTATTATGGTCAGCTTGGTGCTGTTCGTGAAATTTCTGCGAGATTGAGGACGGAGGTATTCCAGGGTGATAAACCAGTCTTGGTGGGCACGGGTGGTTTTGCCCATCTTTTTGAGTCCGAGAATATATTTTCAACAATTGTCCCGGATTTGGTATTGCATGGGTTGCGTTTGGCCTTGGCTAAAAATACAGTATACTGATTAACGGCTAGAAGCCAATTTAACGTTAAACAAGGAGCGTGTTATGTCAGGAAGCAGCAGTAAATTATGTGCGGGTCGTTTTGGATTTGCGCTTGGTTTGATTTGGGGGCTGGGGGCAATGTTATTTGCTTGGGCCGCATGGAAATGGGGTTATGGTGTGCCTCTCGTTGCGCTTTGGAGTCATGTATATCCCGGTTATGCTGCCACTTTTGTTGGTGGTCTTTGGGGATTGCTCTGGGGTTTCATTGAGTTCTTTATATTTGGTTTATTGGTTGCATGGGTTTATAACGGCTGTTGTGGAAAATGTAAAAGGAACGATTAGGTTTTTCTCGTTATATAATTGTCCCCGCGGCTTGCTGCGGGGATTTTCGTTTCATGTTTAGGAAATAAATCCGTGGAATTAAAAACCCCAATTGCATTTAAAACGCTACGCCATTTTTTACGTTTAGAATCTACAGCTGGTATTGTTTTATTTATTACTGCAATCTTAGCGTTAATCATCGACAATACATCCTGGCGTGTTTATTACCACGCATTTTTTGATTACACATTCAGTGTTCAGTTAGGTCCAATCAAGTTGTCAAAACCCGTATTGCTTTGGGTCAACGATGGCTTTATGGCAGTTTTCTTTTTTCTTGTCGGTTTGGAAATAAAGCGTGAATTGCTTGAGGGAGAGCTCAGTAGTTTTAGGCGTGCAAGCTTGCCGGCATTTGCTGCGTTAGGCGGTATGGTTTTTCCTGCAGTGATATATATGTATTTTAATCATAGTGACGCGGTTGCTATGCAGGGTTGGGCAATACCAGTTGCAACGGATATTGCATTTTCTTTGGGTATTCTTGCTTTATTAGGATCACGTGTGCCGGTGGCGTTAAAAATATTTTTAACGGCACTAGCGATATTTGACGATATCGGTGCGATTGCTATTATCGCCATTTTTTATACGAGTGATATTGCAGAATCACTGTTGTTTGCATCTGTTGGTTTAATTTTAATTTTATTTTTACTGAATCGATTTAAGGTCACGCGTTACTCGCCTTATATTCTTGTGGGTATTGTCTTGTGGGTATGTGTATTAAAGTCTGGTGTCCATGCAACTTTGGCGGGGCTTGTGTTGGCTTTTGCAATTCCTTTGAAAGATCCGAAGCGTCCTGATTTTTCTCCACTGAATAATTTAGAACATAAGTTGCATCCGTGGGTAGCTTATTTAATTTTGCCTTTATTTGCTTTTGCTAATGCGGGTATTTCTTTTAAAGGTTTGTCGCTTAATCATTTCTTGTCTCCGATTCCTATTGGTATTCTTTGTGGTTTATTTTTCGGAAAACAAGTTGGTATTTGGTTTGCATCCTATCTGGGGATTTGGACGGGGCTTGCTCAGAAACCTAAAATGCTCACAGGTGTCGGTATTTATGGTATTGGTTTGATTGCAGGTGTTGGTTTTACGATGAGTTTGTTTATCGGTAACTTAGCATTTAGTCGACTTGGTGGTGATTATCCTGCACTTGTGCGTGTGGGTGTTATTGTCGGCTCTTTGTTGTCGGGATTATTCGGCTATCTTATACTGCGTTTTGTCTATCGTCGTCCTGACGTCGCTGCAAGTTGATTTTTCTATTTGATTGCTTATGTTCTCATAGGGTATTACCATGCGCAGAACAATTAATAGAGAAAGTGGGTGAGGGAGTGTAATGCAGCTGCAGATAAGACGATTTTTGATATTTTTTTCATTGAGTTGTATTGCTTTTACAGCACAAGCTAAACAACAGACCGTAACCATGCAGCAGTCCCTACAGAAAAAACTTTGGGAGTATGGTCCGGCATCAGACCGTACATTTCGATCAGCATTCCATCATGCAAAGTTAACCTATCCACCCAAACAGCTCGCATTATTAATATTTAAAAAAGATCGCAAGTTAGAAGTCTATGCACGTAATAAGCGCGCATGGCACTACATTAAAAGTTTTCATATCTATGCTGCTAGCGGTGTCTCAGGGCCGAAATTAAGATCCGGAGATCGACAAGTGCCAGAAGGGGTTTATCGTATTATTGGCTTAAATCCAAATAGCCGCTTTGATTTATCGATGCATCTAAATTATCCCAATGCTTTTGATCGACAAGAAGCTCGATATGACCATCGTCAGCATTTGGGCGGAGACATCTTTATACATGGTAGCAATCGTTCCATTGGTTGTGTAGCGATTGGTGATGCTGGGATTGAAAAACTATTTCCGTTGGTTGCAAAAGTGGGTACCTCAGACGTTAAAGTGATCATTGCTCCGGACGATATGCGGCGAGAATCCATCCGGAGCAGTTATGTGCATCCTAGGTGGACGCCACAGCTATATCGTCGTATTCGTTTGGCGTTGCGTGCGTTTCCTGAAAAGGTCTAAACCCAAGGAGATTGCTTAGCTGCGCTCGCAATGACCTGTTTTTTCAGGTGTCATCGCGAGGAACACAGTGACGAAGCGATCTCCTTGAGAGAATTAGAACTACTTCGCTTGGCTTACAATGACAAAGTTATTGCTTTGTTTTAATATGTCTCTTTGCGTTTTTAGAAAAGGGATATCATGTCAGATTCACAACCACAAACTATTTACCTTAAAGACTATCAACCTGCCGATTTTTCTATTGAGCATGTCTATTTGCATTTTGATTTAGATGAAGATCAGACAGATGTGAAAACAGTACTAAAAATACAACGTAATCCTGCTTCAAAGAATCAAGAAGCGCCACTTGTCTTAAATGGCGAAGATATGGTTTTGAAAAAAGTTTCTGTCGATGGCCGTATTTTAGAATCCTCTGAGTATAAAGTGGATGATACGAAATTAACTGTTTTTGAGGTACCAGAACACTTTACTCTTGAGACTGAGGTTGTCACTAAGCCACAAGAAAACTATACGCTTTCTGGGCTCTATACGTCGCGTGGAAATTTTTGCACCCAATGCGAGCCACATGGTTTTAGACGTATTACTTATTTTATCGATCGTCCTGATGTGATGTCTCGTTTTACAACGACGATTACCGGAGATCAATCCAAATATCCATATATGTTATCCAACGGAAATTTGATTGACAGAAAAACACTTGAAGATGGTCGTCATTGGGTTCATTGGGAGGATCCATCGCTAAAACCGTGTTACTTATTTGCGTTGGTTGCTGGTGATTTTGATCTCATAACAGATACATTTAAAACGATGTCTGGTCGCACAGTGGGCTGTCATCTTTATCTTGAAAAAGGTTATAAAGATCAAGGTGATTATGCGTTGGCTTCATTGAAGCGTGCGATGAAATGGGATGAAGAAACTTGGGGGCGTGAATATGATCTCGATATCTATATGATTGTTGCTGTGTCGGATTTCAATATGGGCGCGATGGAAAATAAAGGGCTTAATATTTTTAACACCAAGTACGTGTTAGCCAAACCAAATACGGCAACTGATACTGATTATTTTGGTATCGAAGCTGTGATTGGCCATGAATATTTTCATAATTGGTCTGGGAATCGAGTTACTTGTCGTGATTGGTTCCAAATTACATTAAAAGAAGGGTTAACTGTTTTTCGAGATCAATCCTTTTCAACGGATATGACAAGCCCATCCATTGCACGTATTTCAGAAATTAATGTCATGCGCAATCAGCAATTTTCAGAAGATGCAGGACCGATGTCGCATCCAATTCGTCCTGAGTCTTATATTGAGGTTAATAATTTTTATACCTCAACGGTTTATCGTAAAGGCGCTGAGGTGATTCGCATGGTACAGACTTTAATTACGCCCGCCATTTTTCGAAAAGGTCTAGATTTGTATTTTGATCGACATGATGGGCAAGCTGTAACGACAGAAGATTTTATTAAAGCAATGGAAGATGCTTCAGGTAAAGATTTAACGCAGTTTAAACGCTGGTATTCGCAATCGGGCACACCAGTTTTAAGTGTTGAGACAGATTACAATGCAGATAAAAAAACCTTCTCTATAAATGTGAAGCAATCCTGTCCATCAACGCCGAGTCAAGAAAAAAAGGCGCCACTACATATGCCGCTCAGTATTGGTTTAATAGGTTCTGATGGTAGTGATTTAGTTGGTGGTGCACATATATTGGAAGTTACAAAAGATGAAGAAACATTTACTTTTTCTGATATCTCTGAAAAACCAACCTTGTCTTTATTGCGTGATTTCTCAGCACCAGTATCACTGGAATATAAGTATTCTAATGAAGAATTAACTTGCTTATTGCAGCATGATACTGATGCTTTTGCGCGATGGGACGCCAGTCAAAATTTAGCAAAAAATGTTTTGCTTGATCTATCTAAGCAGTACCAAGAAAAGAGTTCAATACATTTTGATTCAACATTAGTGCGTGTTTTTGAAACTTTATTAACAGATGTGTCGGATGAAGCAGATCTTAATTTATTAAGCAAATTATTAGTATTGCCAGGTGAAGGTTACTTGCTTTCTCAGACAAGAGGTTTGGACATAGGTGCTATTCATGAAGCAAGACAGTTTGTTAAAAGAGCCATAGCAGAAGAATTAGAAACTTTGCTTTTAGAAAATTATCAAAAATATCATTCTCAGCAAGCTTATCACTATTCAGTAGAAGAGGTTGGGAAGCGTGCATTTAAAAATATTTGTCTTTCTTATTTGCTGGAATCTAAGAGTCCCAAGTATGCGAATCTTGCTTTCTCACAATTTTCCAAGACTGACAATATGACTGATCAATTTTTAGCCTTATTAGCTTTAAATAATTTCGATTGTACGGAGCGTACGGAAGCATTATCGATATTTTACAAAACATGGGAAAACGAAGCCTTGATTGTAAATAAATGGCTGTCATTACAAGCAGGATCGCAATTACCGCATACATTAAGTGAAGTGAAAAAACTAATAGATCATGCAGCTTTTGATATTTATAATCCGAATAATGTCTATTCATTATTGGGTGCATATGGCACAAATACAGTGTCTTTTCACAATTCTAATGGTGACGGTTATCAATTCCTTGCAGATCAAGTGTTGTTGATTGATAAGGAGAATCCACAAGTTGCTGCACATGTGATGCGTCCGTTAACAACATGGCAACAATTGGATGTCGCTCGGGGTGACTTGATGCGTGCAGAGTTGGAGAGAATTGCTAACACTGTAGGGATTTCTCCAGATGTTTACGAAATCTCGACTAAGAGCAAATAATTTTACATCTTAAAATCATTAGCTTAATCAATTTCCCTGGTTTTTAGCCTATAAGCCAGGGATTTTCGCATAGACTGCCTAATATTGTTTTGATATTCTCGTACGACTTAATCTTAGGGAAGAGTACAGTGAATGCCGTATTAAACGATATTTCAAAGTATATTGAGAGTCTAGCTGAGCGAAGTCGAGATGTTTTTTGGGTTAAAACATCTGATTTTACCGAGCAAATTTATATCAGTCCTGCCTATGAGGACATATGGGGACGATCATGCGAAAGTATGTATGAAGATTCTATGTCTTGGACTGAATATATCGTTCCTAAAGATTTACAACGTCTGATGAAAAAGGTTGCGCGTTGTCGTGAAAATATCACACCAGAAACACAGTACAGTGAAACTTACCGTATTAAGCGTCCTGATGGTAAACAATTTTGGATTAAAGAAGATGGTTTCGCGATTTTCGATTCCTCCCAAAATCTAATTGGTTTTGGTGGTGTTGCTAGTGATATTACAGACCAAAAAGAAAAAATAAAATACGAAGCCCAGGCAAATACATTTTCCGAAGAAAGAGATACTTTTGAAGAGCATCTGCGGGCCATTATCGAATCCATTGCAGGTAATCATTGGTGGAAAGATCGAAATGGTGTTTATCGCGGGTATAACGGCACCCTATTAAAAACTTTAGGTTATGTTTCACAAGACGATATCCTTGGTAAAACCGACTATCAGCTGCCATGGGTTGAGCAAGCAGATGAATTAGTGGCACATGATAAAGAAGTCATGCGTCGCGGTGTTGCAATAGAACGCGAAGAAGTTGTTACATCAAATAACGGTGAAGAGCGTGTTTTCCTTGTTAATAAAGCACCGCTTCGTAATAAGTATAGTCAAATTATTGGAACGATTGGTCATGGTTTTGATATTACAGCATTAAGGCATGCACAAAACGAGCTTGAAGCAGCGAAAGCAGAATTAGAAAAAGAAAAAGGAAGCATTGAAAATCGTTTCAATGCAGTAACTGAAACCATCGTTGGTAATCATTGGTGGAAAGATCTCAATGGGCGTTATCTTGGGTGTAATGATGAGTTGGCACAATTATACGGTCTTGAAGCAGCCTCTGAAATGATTGGGAAAACGGATTACGAATTGCCTTGGGCGAATGAAGCAAAAGCGATCATTGCTTCTGATCGTGAAGTGATTAGTCGTGCTATTAAAACGACATCTGAATGGGCTACGTCTGACAAAACTGGTGAGCCAATTTTCTTTATTATCACCAAAGCGCCATTGCGTGATCAAAGTGGGGTGATTATCGGTACCATCGGCAATGCGACTGATATTACTGAACAAAAGCAAATACAAATCGAGCTCAGACTCGCAAAAGAGCGCGCAGAAGCAGCGAGTCGCGCAAAATCAAGCTTCCTTGCGGTGGTTAGTCATGAGTTGCGTACTCCGCTGAATAGTATTTTAGGATCTACACAAATTTTAAATCGCAAAGCTGACAATGCTGTGCTTGCAGAGCACGTTTCTGATATTGCACAAGCTGCAGAAAGTTTATTGATTTTGGTGAATGATATATTAGATTCTGCTCGTATGGAGCAAGGTAGATTTAAGTTTGTTAATGCGCCTTTTAATATTCGAAAAATCGTTAATGATACGATAAATAATATTGACCGCCGTTTAATAGATAAACCTATAGAGATTAAGACAGAGTGCGATCCAGAGTTGCCGGAGCTTGTTGTTGGGGATGCATTCCGATTAAAACAAATATTACTTAACCTACTCGACAATGCTATTAAGTTTACGGACAGTGGCAATATCACTGTGTCGGTCTTGTGTGACACTTATGGTATGTATGAAGTTGGTTTGTTGTTTAAGGTTTCTGATACTGGGATTGGTATTTCAGAAGAGATGCAAAGCAAGATTTTCAACCGATTTACGCAGGTTGATCCAGAGCATTCTCACACTGCGCGTGGTACTGGTTTGGGATTGGCGATATGCAAGCAGATTGTTGAAGCAATGGGTGGTGAAATCCACGTCGAAAGTGTGCTCGAACAAGGCACTAGCTTCTGCTTTAATATCCCGTTTAAGTTGCAGCTCGATACGCCCGACAATAATGACGCATTAGTGCCTTGTGATTCTGATTTAAGTGCGAAGCTTTATTCTGGATGCCGAGTATTGCTGGTTGAGGACAATCCGTTAAATCAAAAAGTCAATAAGGTGCTGTTGGAGGAATTAGGATGTGTTGTTGATGTGGCAATGAATGGAAAAACAGCGATTAAAAATATTAAAACGAATAATTACCATATTGTTTTTATGGATGTTGGACTACCTGATATGGATGGTATTTCAGTAGCAAAAGAAATTCGTCGCCAAGAAGATAGCAGGATTATCCCCATCGTTGCACTGACCGCACATGTATTAGAAAAAGATGTTCAAGAGTGCTATCAAGCTGAAATGAATGGTGTTCTGAAAAAACCCGTTACAATAAATGACCTTAGACGAACGCTGTTTCGCTGGTGTAAGGAGATGGAAAGAGAAATAGCAGGATCCCTCATATGAAAATGAGTTACTAAAATGCTGTTATTCTCATGTCATATGTATCCGTTGGTATTTTTTTCAAAATGTCTGGGTTCGCTTTTATAAAGCTGAGTGTTTTTTGTATGTGATCGAGATGGTTTCTTTTATCTTTGCTGTACACGATATATTTTTCAGCGGCTGATGAAGCAGCTATAAATATCATTAAAAAAGCAAATCCATTAAAAACCGTCGCACCGATACAAGTTGGAATGATATTCCAGAGTTGTTGGTAGTCATACTTCGCATTCAAATCTAAAGATGAATTCGATGAAACATAACTAAAGAAGTAGCTTGTGATAGCAAGTAGTCCAGTTACAGTATTAATTGCTGCTGATTTTTTACTTTCAGCCGTATTGAGTTGAATACCATTTTCTTTTATGTCAACAATCTTGTTCCAGCCGGTTTTTGTCAGTCCTGTTGTTTCATTCACTGTCTCGTGAGCAAGTTTAATGGCTAGTCCAGCAAAGGTTGCAAAGAAAAGACAGCCAACAAGCCAGGTGTTTTTAGGGTTTTCTATTTCAAACTGCCCACCGATATTAGCGGTGGTATCATAGAGATAGCCAACTAAAGAAATTCCGCTCGATGTCTGCATACCCAGCCAAAATATAAAATAGGGTGCCTTTTTAAGAAGTGAAGTAAGACGGTTTTTACTTTCATGAGGTGTCGCAGCTAAGGATATTGATTCAGCAAGTGGAGCCAAGCCTCCCATGCTAGCTGTTTGTCCAGTGAAGTGGTCGTTTGGTCTTTTTGCATGTTGATCGTATTCGTTGGATAGGTCTTGTTCGACCGTTTTTTGTTCATAGTCTTTTTCTGCTGGGCAGCAGCAATTTAGCTTTTGAAATATCTTTCCTGCGTAGTCGAATAAGGCCATTGATCCAAGAAAATTCAGTAAGATATTCACACCGCCAGTGATTATTTGATTGCTAAGGGGTAGGTCTGAATCTTTTCCTGCAATTTGCGCAAAAATAATGCCCGTGGTTGTCGCCATCGCTACGCTGAGCAGCAATTTTATTGCTCCAAGCGCCATCTCGCTTTGTTTAATAGGTGCATCGAGTTTTCTTCTGGCTTGGAAATTCAGGTAGGCAGTCCTGAAATCCATAATGGTTGAAACCATGAAATACCAGTTTAGAATAAAGTTGCAGTAGAATGCAGATTGTTGTCCGAGTTCAGTTTTATCTTCAAAGTAGCCAGCTGGCGGCAAATATTTAGTACCGTCAGCGCCGAGTGTGAGATAGAGTTTTGCAGATTCATAAGCAAGCCAACCAGCAGCACCGGTCCATAAAACAAAAAAAGCAATGCTTGGTTTGCTGTAATCGAAGTGTCCTTCCTGTACGATTCTTTTAATTTTTTCAACGTTAACTTCTTGTGTATGCATATTTTTTCCAAACCTTAAGAGAGCCTTAAAGCCCTTTAAATATAGGTAGTAACATAGAATGAAAATTATACTAATACGGAAAGGGTAATTTGTTCAATGTTTATATGATTATTATTTTTAACTTATTGATGAGTTATATTGAGTTACTGAAATGTACATGTTTGCAGTTCCACCTCACCCTAGCCCTCTCCCGCCAGGGCAGAGGGGATTGTTATTTGCAAGTAAGTTTTCGTTCATGCTATCAAGCGCATAAATAATAATTATAAGAGAGATATGTATTAGCAGCGACGATCCTCAGTATGAGTGTCGATTTATGTATAGGCACGGAAAGTCCCCTCTCCCCTGGCGGGAGAGGGCTACGGTGAGGGGGTTATTTACTTTCACAAATAATTTCGTTGAGTTGCAGTAGCATATCATCGTTAAAAAATCGTGTTGCATTTTGAGGATCTGAAAAAGGTACAAGAGTAATTTTTCCTGCTTTCACAGCAGTCAAACATTGTGATTGGTCATTGAGTAAAGCCGCTACCGCCTGCGCACCCATTTCGCTGCCGAGCTTACGATCCATGACTGTCGGTGTGCCGCCACGTTGTATATGTCCGAGTATGCAGGTTTTATATTCAATGTCCGTGCGTGCTTTGATGTCTTTGGCAATACGAATACTTGAGTTGGGTTCGCCAGCTTCTGCAGCAACAATCAATGAGCCCAATTTTTGTCGACGTTTTGACTGAATTTTCTTGATCAGTTGTTCTGTGCTCGTTGGGAATTCAGGGATTAAAATAATTTCAGCACCACCAGCAATGCCAACGTCGACAGCAAGGAATCCCGATTCTCTCCCCATAATTTCGATGATGAAATTACGATCCAAACTAAATGCTGTGTCACGAATTTTATCAATGGCGCTTAATGCTGTGTTGCGTGCCGTATCAAAACCAATGCAATATTCCGTACCGTTAATATCATTATCAATCGTACAAGGAATACCAATCACGCGAGGCCCGCCTTCTTTTTCGATCAAACTTGCGCCCGCGAAGCTACCATTGCCACCGAGTACAATGAGTGCATCAATTTTTTGTTGACGAAGAAACTCGCGGCATTGATCACGTATGGGTTTTTTATGAAAGTCTAGGCAGCGACCTGTTTTTAAAATAGTGCCGCCGCGCATAATACAATTTGCCACTGAAGCGCCTGTGAGTGGAAAAATCTTTTGATTGAGCAGGCCACAATAACCAGACTCTGCACCAAAAACGGTGACATGATGATAGAGCGCCGTTCGCACAGCTGCACGGATAACTGCATTCATGCCAGGTGCATCGCCGCCGGAGCAGAGGAGTAGAAGCTTTTTAATCATCTTTATTCCTTTAGGAAAGACAATTCAAAATTTCTAAAGGTGATGTGATGACATGATCGGCTTTTTGCATTTCAGCTTCGCTGCCAGGCCTATGGTAACCATAAAGCACAGCGATTGCCTTCATACCAGCGGCCTTTGCAGCCATTACATCGACCTCAGTGTCTCCTACATATATAGCATTGTTTGCTTGCGTTTGCGTTAGCGCGCAGGCGTGGAGCAGTGGAGCGGGGTGGGGTTTTTTCTGATCTAGTGTATCGCCTGAGACAATACATTGGCTTCGTTGATCCAGTGCAAAGTGTTTTAATAGAGGTTCAGCTAACCAGCCAGGTTTACTTGTGACAATTCCCCAGGCCGTTTTATGCGTATCCAAATGTTCAAGCACATCGGGTATACCAGGGAAGTAATCCGTTTTTTCAGTGAGTGCTGCTTGGTAATGTTGTAAAAAGGTTTCTCGAATGTGGTTAAAGTCTGGATGCGTATCATCGATACCGAAGCTTTCTAAGATCATACTTTTTGTACCGGTGTGCACATGCGGACGAAATCGTTCAAAGGCAATCGGTTGGTAATCAAAGTAGGATAGCGTTTTTTGCATGGCGGCATGCAGGTCAGGTGCGGTGTCAAACAACGTACCATCCAAATCAAAAAAAACAGAAAGCTTATTTGTCATAGTAGGCCATGTAATTAATACTAACATCTTTGCTAAGAGAAAATTCACTGGAGAAAGGTTGGTAGCTCACGCCTTGTATGCCACCAAGTTTTAGGTCAGCACAGCTAGCCCAGGTAGTGAGTTCTGATGGACGAATGAATTTTGCATATTGATGTGTGCCTTTGGGTAATAATCCAAGAATATATTCGGCACCAATGATCGCAGCAAGAAAAGCTTTTGGATTTCGGTTGATTGTGGAAAAAAATAGCTTACCGCCAGGCTTTAGGCATTTTGCACAAGCTTCAATAATGCTTTTTGGATCGGGCACATGTTCCAACATTTCCATACAAGTAACGACGTCAAACTGTTCCGGTGCTTCTTTTGCAAGTGATTCAATGGTTCTGCATTGGTAGTCTACGATCACACGTTGTTGTTCAGCATGTTGTTTTGCAACATTAATGGCGGCTTCACTCATATCAATCCCTGTCACATCTGCGCAGGAACGAGCCATCGATTCTGATAATATGCCACCACCGCAACCCACATCGCATATTTTTTTATTGGCTATGTCTGTTTGATCATTAATATATTTTAAGCGTAGTGGGTTGAGTTGGTGTAGTGGCTTCATGTTGCCATTTTCATCCCACCAATCTTCTGCCAACGCGCTAAATTTTTCGATCTCTTCAGGGTCGACGTTATTATCTTCTGTTGTCATTAGGCGTACTTATTTTGTTTTAAGGTTGTTAATACTTTTTCAATTTCACGATCAACTTGTGCGACAAGGTTTGCGATCTGGTCATTTTTGTTGGTTTTGATGCATATTTCAAGCTGCTCTATGAGCTCTCTTAATCGAGGTACACCACAATAACAGCAGGCGCCATGTAATTTATGTGTGTGCTCTTGTAGCGCACGTATGTCATCATCTTGGAATGCTTTATTTATATTGATTTGAGATTGCGGCAAGTCTTTTTCTAACATGTCTAGTAACTCTTTTGCGAGGTCTGTTTTGTTGTTGCTAAGTCTAAGACACTCTTGCCAATCAATCGATGTTGTCATGCGTTTTCTCCATTGCTTCCATTGCAGGGTTTGCAATCCATAATTTTTGCTTCTGGTTGTAAGGTGATATGTGTGATTTTAAATTCTTTTTCGATTGCGTTTAGTAATTTAGATAATATATCTTTCCATTGACTCATTTCATAGATATCAACGTGTGCTGATAAAGAAACTTTTCCGGATGATAAGGTCCAAATATGTAAGTCGTGAATATTTTTAACGCCATCTATATTCGACATAACTTTAGAAACATCATGAAAATCAATATGTCCTGGAACGCCTTCCATGAGTATCAGTAGGGATTCTCGCAGTAATCTAAGGCTAGAGAGTAAGATCAGCACGCTGATAAGTATTGATAAGATAGGGTCAATCGGAAACCAGTTTGTGAAATAAATCACAGCACCTGAAATGAGGGCGGCAATGGAGCCTAAAACATCACTCATTACATGTAGAAGTGCTGCTCGGATATTTAATGTGCGTTCACTACGTGCTAGCAACCATGCGACAAATAAATTTACGAGCAGGCCCAAGAAGCCGATGATAATAACGGGCATGCCTTTCACATGTTGGGGTGCGTTAATGCGTTCTATGGCTTCGACTAAAACAGCAATAGAAATAATGATCATTAATATACTGCTGATCCATGCGCCAACGACTTCTGCTCGACCGAGTCCGTAGCTATGTTTATGAGAAGGTGGTTTTTGTGAAATCCAAGCGGCTAAGGCTGCAATACCTAATGCGAATGCATCAGATGCCATATGGCCGGCATCACTTAAAAGTGCGAGTGAATTTGCCCAAAAGCCACCGATGGTTTCAACGATAGCAAAAATAAAAATGAGTCCGATACAAAGGATCAGAACACGATGTGGAGCAGATGTACCATGGCTATGTCCGAGGCCACCATGGCTGTGATCATGATTGTGGTTGTGATGATGTTCGTTGTCGGTCAATGCTGGTCTCCAGTTACTTTGATCCTCATGCCGTGACTCGCACCTGGTATCTAGTGTCTCGCGATTATCCTAGATCCCGTGGTCAAGCCACGGGATGACATGTCTTTATTGTATGGGATGACGTGCCTTTATCGTTATATCGTTTCGTAAAAACTGGCTGACAAAACTGCTGGCTGTATCAGAAAACTTTTTCGTCAGTGGTTTTTTAATATGGTATTGCATTTCATAAATATCAAATTCATCTTTCGCCGATAAAATATAATCATCACTCGTTTTAATCTGGTCAACAAGCTTCAAATCTAGTGCGCGAGTCGCGTACCAATATTCACCTGTGGCTACTTTGTCGATATCGACGATGGCACGATTGTCGTGAATAAAAGTTTTAAATAAATTATGTGTGTCATCGATTTCAGACTGCATTTTTTCGCGGCCTTTTGAGGTGTTTTTGCCAAAAATCGTGAGTGTGCGTTTGTATTCACCCGCAGTGAGTTGCTCAAAGTCAATGTGTTTTTTATCAAGGAAGCGGTGAAAGTTAGGAAGTTGTGCAACAACACCGATGGATCCGATAATGGAAAAGGGTGCGGCAATAATTTCATCGGCAACACAGGCCATCATGTAGCCACCACTCGCAGCAACTTTGTCTACGGCAACAACGAGTTTAATGTTGCTATCTTTTAATCGGCGTAGTTGTGATGCAGCAAGTCCATACGCATTGACCATGCCGCCAGGGCTTTCTAGGCAACAGAGTACACGATCGTTGGGTTTTGCAGTGAGGAGGATAGCGGTGATTTCTTCGCGCAGCGCAGCGACAGCAGAGGCTTTCATATCACCATTAAAGTTGATGACGAAGATGCGATGTGCTGGATGTTTTTCTTTTTTGGATTTTGTTTTTTTCTGTGTTTCTTTATCAATTTTCTTTTGTTCTTTTGCTTCTGATTTAGATTGGATAATTTCATTAATGCTTTCACTAATATCATCAAATTTTTCGTTGAGTTTTTTGATGGTGAGCTTGCCTTTTTCTTTGGATTTAGATTTTGCTGCCATGGTAATGGCGAAGCCGAGTATGGCTAGAATGGCAACGACAGTTGTGATCATCTTTGCTAAGAACATGCCGTAGTTTGTTAGAAATTCCATGATGACTTTCACCTTCTAGATAAAAGGCAAAGTCTATCATGTAATTTTTCAGAGCTCGAGTTTTTTGATGGTGGATTGATGCTCGAGTATGGTTATCGGCGCTTGCTGGAAATGCCTTTCCAATGTAGCGATATTTTCTTTTTGGCTCTGCATATGTGGATCTATGCAATTGGCAATCCAGCCTGCAAATGGAAGTTTCCTCGTTTTGATATTTTTATAAGTTAATAAAGCATGGTTCAAGCAGCCGAGTTTCATTCCAACGACAAGGATGATGGGGTATTGAAATGCCGCAGCTAGGTCCGCGACTGATTCATAATCATTGAGTGGAACTTCCCATCCACCAGCACCTTCGATAAAGAGGTAGTCATAAGCGCTCTGTAGAATGGGTTGGCATGATCGTAATAGACTTTCGACGGTGAGTTTATCTCCAGCCATAGCTGCTGCAATGTGTGGGGCAATATGTTCTTTGTAGGCCGTTGGATTAATATGTTCATAGGGAAAATTCATAGATATCGCTTCTGCGAGTTGTTTTGCATCTGCATTTCGTAAGCCTTTGCTTGTCGTTTCACAACCGGAAGAAACGGGTTTTATAGCTGCTGTTTTATAAGATCGATCATTGAAATACTGAATTAATTGAATGGTGGTATAGGTCTTTCCGACATCGGTATCGGTACCGGTAATAAAGTAGGCTCGTTTCATTTTTCATAAATTCCCATCAGAATTTTGTAACTTAAAGGAAGTTTATTGTTCTCTAGTTTGAAATAATTATCTTCTAGTTTTTTTAATTTTTCTTTTCCCGTTAAATTCTTTGGTTTTTTTGTCGTGACATTGTGAGCTCCTACGACTTTTAAGCTTTTCATTAATGAGTATATGGAATCGTATTCTTTAATAATCCGTAGTGTTGTTAATTTTTTTTCTGTAAATAGAGTTTGTAAAGTTTCTTGTATGGATTGTTTTTTAGGGAATTGATTGGTATGTGTGTATTTGTCAATCTTATGCCAAGCGGATGTGAGTTCATGTAATGATGATTCGATTGGTAGTGCGAATATCAATTTCCCTTTGGGTTTTAAAGTACGATTTATTTCTTTAAATGCATGGTTGATGTCTTGGCACCAATGTAATGCCATGTTTGAAATGACAATATCAACGCTATTATCGATAAGGCTAAGATTTTCAGTGTCAGTGCAAATGCAAGCTTGTGTTGATTCTTTTTGTTTTGACTCTTGTAGCATCTTTTCAGCGATATCAATAGAGATTATATTATTTAGTGCTAGTTTATATGATAGATAACCGGTCCCAGAACCGATATCTATTATTGTTTTGTTGTCGGTTTTTAAAGTATAAATATAATTAAGCAAATGATCGCCAACCTCGCGTTGTAGGTCTGCTGCATGGTCGTAATGTTTTGCTGCTGCATTAAATGCACGTTGCATTTGTTTTTTGTTGAGCCATTCTTTCATGATGATAAAAATTTACTAATGTAATCAGCGCATGTTTTAGCTTGTGAAAGAAAAGGTGCGTGACTGGTTTTTGGAATGATTCGAATTTCAGAATTTGGGGATAATGTATTTAGTTTTTCTGCCATTGCTGCAGGAACTAACATATCGCAGCGACCCAATAAGTTTAGTTGTGGGCATTGTATTTCTTCAATCTGATCACGTAGATCTGTTTCTTTTAAAATATATAAACTGTCTTTTAGTATGTGTTTGTCTGGTTTTTTAGTGTTATGTACGATCTGTTTTAATGCGCGTATCTTTGCGCGATGAGTGTCGCTGCCTTGGAACTGTAGCGTGATAAATTGGTTGATCGTGGATGTGTAGTCTTGTTCAAGTGATATTGAGAATTTATTCAGTGTTTCTAATGACATCCCGGGCCAGTCGTTTGTTGCTGTAAATTTAGGTGTGCTCGCTATGGTGATGAGTCGTTCTATTCTTTCTGGATAATCAATGGCAATTTTCATAGAGACTAAACCACCGAGTGACCAGCCTAGATAAGTGGCTTTTTCTGGTGAATTTTCGAGGACATAATTGACGATATGATCTAAGCTGAGTTTTCTTTGAGGTGTAGGGCTTTTTCCAAATCCTGGTAGATCTAGATAATGTAAATGACTCTGCGTTTCTAAATGACGGGTAAAGTCTTTTTCCCAAACGCCACTGTGAAATCCCCAGCCGTGTAGTAATACTATATTTTTTTTCATTTTTTACCCCTCACCCTAACCCTCTCCCGCAAGGGGAGAGGGGACTGTATTTCGCGAGATCTCATTTTTCGCCCTGGCACGGCCAGTCCCTTCCTGCAAGGGGAGAGGGGACTGTATTTCGCGAGATCTCATTTTTCGCTCTGGCACGGCCAGTCCCTTCCTGCAAGGAGAGAGGGGATTGTGTTTTGTGAGATCTCATTTTTCGCTCTGGCACGGCCAGTCCCCTCTCCCCTTGCGGGAGAGGGTTAGGGTGAGGGGTATTTTTAAATTGCGATGACAGAATAAACGCATCCAAACAGCGCACAATATCTTGTTCATTGTGTGATGTATTCAATGTTACTCGCAATATCGATTCACCCATTGCAACAGTAGGTGGTCTTAATGCAGAGACCAGAAATCCTTTTTGATAAAGTTGTTCGCTTATTTGAATTGCTTTTATTGGGTCTCCTATTTTGATTGCTTGAATAGGTGTATTTGATGGTCGCAGAACAATCCCTCTTTCAGCTGCTTTTTCTTTAAAAAAAATAATGAGTGATTGTAGTTTCTCTCGCCGCCAGCTTTCTTTTTGAATAAGCGCCAAGCTTGTTAGATTTGCAGCGGCAAGTGCTGGAGGCAGGGCAGTGGTGTAAATATAACTGCGTGAAAATTGAATTAGTGTTTCGATGAGTGATGTTGAGCCTGACACGATAGCACCATAAGACGCAAATGCTTTTCCTAGTGGGCATACTAATACGGGTGAATCTTCTTGTGAGAGTTTGCATGTTTCGAGTGTACCACCGCCATTTTTTCCGAGAACACCAATACCATGGGCATCATCAATCATTAAGCTTGCTCGATATTTTTTTGCGATTTTAGAGAGTGTAGTGATCGGTGTGATATTACCATCCGTGCTAAATACAGCATCACTAATGAGTAAGTGATTTTTTGCAGAGGATTTTTTAAGGCGCTTATCTAAATCCTCCATATTACAATGAAAGTATCTTTGTGAATTTGCTTTTGAAAAACGACCACCATCAAGCAATGATGCATGGTTGTAGCGATCTTGAAAAATAACATCTCCAGTATCAGTGAGGGCATCAATAACCCCGAGGTTGGCCATATAGCCATTGCCAAATAGTAGGGCACGATCGCGTTTTAGAAATTCTGCAAAAGCGAATTCGCAATCGTGATGTGCATCGTAGTGACCGGTGATTAATTGCGATGCTCCGCTGCCTACGCCGTATTTTTTAGCGGCTGTTTGAAACGACTGAATGAGCTCTGGGTGTTTTGACAGGCTAAGATAGTCGTTGCTGCTGAAATTAACCTGTGTTTCGGCATGTTTTCTTATGCGACGATGTCGATAGAGATTATTTTTTTGATGGTGATTGAGTTTTTTGTTAAGTGTTATATTCATAAGCTTTAAATTATTGTTTTATTTCCCCCTCACCCTAACCCTCTCCCGCAAGGGGAGAGGGGACTGTATTTCGCGAGATC
>Ga0316204_10000884_pt1 | contig 94496 bp, 76 predicted proteins | sample 6monrhotite_MG_2_FD_205661 | JGI IMG/M metagenome (GOLD analysis project Ga0316204, IMG submission 205661) | Microbial mat bacterial communities from mineral coupon in-situ incubated in ocean water Damariscotta River, Maine, United States -... | ecosystem: Environmental > Aquatic > Marine >... | reverse complement strand
TTCCCTTTTTTACTCATGACTGCGTTGCTCCTCCTTACATAGAATGGCTATGTTGCGTCGTCGCGCCTTGTCATGCGCAAAAAATGAAGTGCTCTAACACCTAAATCCCAAACGCTTTGGGTATATAAGCCACATTTTAACCTAAAACGATACTGCGGGTATAAAATAAACTTACTGATATAATCTTATAAATAATCAATTATATTTCCCCAATGGTTTTGTGCCCGTAGCAAGCTACGGGGAATTTAGATTTAAATTGGAAACACAAATATAGTGAAAAATTCTTGGGACGAGCGCTACTCAACATCCACAAATTTGTTTGGTATTTCACCCAATGAATTTTTGGTCAGCCAACAGGACAAACTACGATCAGGTATGAAAACCCTGGCGATTGGTGATGGTGAAGCACACAACGGTATATGGTTAGCGCAACAAGGCTTAAACGTCACCTCAGTGGATGTTTCAAATGTTGCGGCTGAAAAAGCAAAACGCAATGCCGCTCAAGCCGATGTCTCAATAGACATAATTCAAGCAGATATTGTGGACTTTTTATCACCAGATAAAAAATACGATTTGATTGTTCATTTATTCGTCCATATCACTGCAACAAGCAAAACGAGTTTCCATCAAAAAATGATCAACGCTCTCAATCCTAAAGGTTATATTATCTTTGAATGTTTTCATAAAGCGCAGCTACAAGTAGCTACTGGTGGTCCACGTGAAATTGATATGCTCTACGATGAGGAAGAGATGTGCCAAGATTTTAAACAATTAGACATTATCAGTTTACAAAAAGTCGACACTAATGTTTTTGAAGAGTCAAAAGGTGATCAACCGGGTGTGTCATTACAATTCATCGGCCGCAAAAAATAGACGCCTTTTATTTGACCCGCTTATAATCCTAGAATAATCGACATATTTATCAATATACGCAAAAAATACCCAAAAACTTAGGAGCCAAAAGTGCCATCATTCGACATAGTATCAGAAGTTGACCTACATGAAGTATCCAATGCTGTCGATCAAGCTCAACGAGAGGCGGGGACGCGCTACGATTTCAAAAATTGTACAGCGGAAATTGAACTTGCAAAAGATGTCATTACCCTAATTTCAGATAGTGATTTTCAAGTTAACCAGTTACGAGATGTGCTTTACGGCAAAATGACAAAACGTAATGTAGACATAGGCTGCTTCGATCATGGCCAAATGGAAACAACCGGCATGAAGTGCCGTCAAAAAATCTCGATTCGCCAAGGGATTGACAAAGAGTACGCCAAAAAAATTGTGAAACTGATTAAGGAAAAAAAGCTAAAAGTCCAGAGCGCAATCCAAGGAGAACAGGTTAGGGTCACGGGAAAAAAACGTGATGATCTGCAATCCGCAATAGCTATGCTGCGTGAAGCCGAAATTGGTATTCCTCTGCAATACATAAATTTCCGCGATTAAAAACACACAACAAAGTCGGCTCAATATTTGCGATAGGGAGATCCGTAGGCAAATCCTGCTCATTCAATGATTGTTTCAATAAGTCACGCTTATAAATGTTTAGTCACATTGACAGTTAAACATCAATAAGGGTGATCAAATAATAAAGTTTTAGAGGATGAATGAAACAAGGAAAGCTACACCGAGAAGCACTGGAACATTTTAGCCGTTCCAGTACTGACTTTAGCCAATACTTCATATTAGGCAACTAAATTATTTAGTCAGTCATTCACGTAGAATTGCTACGTGTAATGTGCATTGTTCACATTTGATCAAGGATTCTCTCTGTTATGCTTGTTAATAGTTCTAAATCACAATTTATCAACACCTATCCGCAACATCAGCTTCACCTAAACATCACCAATGTAAATTCTCGAGCACCAATTATCTTATTTGCGACAGATCATTACGGGCGTGTCATCTTTTTTGAAGGTACTGCATTTGATGACACAGATATCGATAAAAACCAAATTTTAAAATGCTCGATTTACGATGACACCAACCCTCTCAACCCTATCCACTCGTCGTTGAAAATTGCTTTAACAGGCGAAAATGTATCAACACATGTGGAAATCGGAAGAAGTATGTTTTCAATTTGGCTTTCGCCTATCGTAAACGACGATTCAATAACAGGCGTATCGGCGACATGCATTGAAGTTACAAAACAAAACAATACGGGATCGGCACTGTCAGAAATTCAAAATCATTATCTACTGCTTGCAGAATATTCAACCGATTTAATCACAAAATATACACCAGAGGGTGACTGCACTTACGCCTCACCAGCTATTACAAAAGTGCTAGGATATCGTCCTGACGAACTTGTGGGAAAACCAGTTTTTCATTTTTTTCACCCTGACGATCTCAAATCAAAGCGCCGATTTTATTCTAAGCTACTCGATGAGCCGACCAATGAGTCGGTCTGTTATCGTGTGAGGCGCAGCGATGATAATTATATTTGGCTAGAGACAAAAAGCACCGCAATCAAACACCCAGTGACTAACAAAACAATGGAGATTGTTGCTGTATCGCGTGATATTACAGAACGAAAAGAAACAGAAGAACGTCTGCTTTATCTCGCAAACTACGACTCCATGACAGGGCTACCAAACCGCGCACTATTTAGAGATAGGTTGCGCCATGCAGTCACGCGTGCGCAGCGGAATAAGACACGGGTTGCTCTATTTTTTATCGATTTGGATCGTTTTAAGACCATCAATGATAGTCTCGGCCATCATGCGGGTGATCAATTATTACGTAGCGTGTCTCGCCGACTAAAGCAATTTGCCAGAAAAGGTGACACCATTGCGCGTTTAGGTGGAGATGAGTTCACGGTTATCCTCGAAGGGGTCACTGATCCTGAAGATGCCGCTCACGTTGCAGAAAAAATTATCGAATTAATGGCGCCGCCTTTTAAATTGGACGGTCATAAAATCGTTGTTTCTCCAAGCATTGGGATAACACTTTTTCCTAATGACGCATCCGATATGCGCAGTCTTTTAAAAAACGCAGACACAGCCATGTATCGCGCCAAGGAAAAAGGGGGTAACTGTTATCAATTCTACACCTCTGATATGAATGCAAAAGCTTACGAATATCTGGTATTAGAAAGCAACTTACGAAACGCCATTCAACGCGAAGAATTTCGCCTATTCTTTCAACCACAAGTGGACCTGCACACAAAAAACATTATCGGCATTGAAGCGCTATTGCGATGGGAACATCCCGAGCATGGATTGTTAAGCCCAGAAGAGTTTATTCCGTTCACTGAAGAGACAGGGCTCATTGAACCTATTGGTGAATGGGTGTTAAAAACAGCTTGTTTGGAAGCAAAAAAATGGCAAGAGATGGGGCTTCCACCTATTAGAGTTGCTGTTAACCTATCCATGCGACAGTTTGTGGCAAAAGACTTTGTCGGACAAGTAGCGCAAGCGTTGGAAGAAGCTGAACTCAGCGCGGAATATTTGGAGCTTGAAATCACCGAAGGTTTTCTCGCATACAATGTAGATCAAGCCGCCGATATTCTAAGAGATCTTCACAAACTTGGTGTGCAACTTTCAATTGATGACTTTGGAACAGGCTATTCCTCACTAAGTTATCTAAAGCGATTTCCATTAAACACTTTAAAAATTGATCAAAGTTTTGTCCGAGATATCTCCAGCGATCCTGATACAGCAACAATTGCTGAAGCGATCATCGCCATGGGACAGAGCCTGCAACTCAATGTCATTGCTGAAGGCGTGGAAACAGAAGAGCAAGTATTCTTTTTACGAGGCCGTGGATGCGATTGGGTGCAAGGTTTTCTTTTTAGCATCCCACTCTCTGCACAAGATATTATTCCATGGCTTAAAGAGAATTTTGCTCGTCAGGTTCAGTTCGAGCAATGGGCACTCTGGCCAGAGCATGAGGTCGCTTGATGACCTCAATTTGAGCAGGAGTTTAACAGACTTTTTCAAAACGCATTTTATTGTATAATCTTGCTTCACTGTGAAATGAGGTATAACAATGAGTTTTGAAATTCTCCGCAATATGGAAGCCTTTACAAAGGAAATGTTCAATCAAATCATTGCTTTCCAAGAAAAGGAACACCCTGCTTGGAATGAAGATTTAAGCTTTCAAGAACGTATTGCTAAACTTCCCTTACACTATTTAATGTTTAGTAACCCTGACCGAAACCCAGAAACTCATGGTCCGTCTGTCGCCCATTTCTATCCACTAAATTTTGAAATTGCCAAAATTGATGCTTATGCAAAAGCTGTTTCCGACGACCCTGTGCTTTGTGATATCCATACACGAAACGGTTTTATCGGTAGTTTGTTTGCAGAGCAAGGACTAAAAACCATCGGTTTGAAAGATCCAAACGAAAAACCAAACCAAATAGAAAACTTTCATACTGACAAAAATTATGAAGTCAAAAACGGAACAGTTGCTGACGTAGATTTTCCGGTGGATATCCTTTTTTCATCATGGATGCCGGCGGGAGAAAATATCACAGACGACATTATTCGTATCAACCCCAAGCTCGTCGTCTATGTATTTACAGAACATATCAATGAATATTCAAAAGAACGTCAAACTGGAACAGATAGCTCATTTGGTGAAGAATTACCTGAAAGCTTTAAACTCATCGAAGAGTGGGCAGTAACTCGACCCAAAGATTTACTTCATGAAGTGTGGCCAGACTTAAGCCCAAGTATTGAAGAAACACGATTTGTGCGCATATATGCAAACGAAGGTTTTCATGATATATCAGTTGATGAAGATTCACTAAACATTAAACCCTATGCATGGGAAAGTGAATTATTAATGGCTGATACAGCTCTTGAAGCGAAAAAACAGATGGCTCAACAAGGGTTCCCCGTTAAAATGGACTCTGCACCGATCTAATATGCAATAAAAAAGGGGATGAATCTTCATCCCCTTTCGTTTCCCAGCCAAAAAAACTTAATTCAATACAACACTCTCTTCCGATCCGGTCTCCTTCATTAGCGGCAAAATCTTCTGTAGTTTTTCTCTCGCATCCCTTACCCCGTTTTCCATTGCGTGTTTATACCAATAGTGCGCTTTCTTATTATTTTTATAAACTCCCTGCCCTAACGAATACATCTCAGCTAATTGAAACTGTGCTTCCCCATGGCCTTGCTTTGCCGCCGCCTCGAACCATTTGGCGACTTGAATCGAATCTTCTTCACCACCCAGTCCAAATCGATACATCAACGCCAAATTGAACTGCGCATTTGCCAAGCCTTGATTAGCCGCTAATCGATAGTAATGACGCGCTTGGCTTTCATCTTTTTTAACGCCAATCCCTAAATGATACAGATTTGCCAAATTGTATTGCGCTGCAACAAAACCTTGATCAGCAGCTTTTTGAAACCATGATGCGGCCAACACATTGCTTTGCACAACACCTAACCCTTTTATATACAAATGCGCAAGATCCATCTGTGCCAAACCATAACTTAACTCGGCTGATTTGGTGAGTAGGTTTGCAACTCGACTCATATTATTCTCGACTGAATCAAATTCATTATAAAGCTGCGCTTGCTCGTAGTAATCAATCGCCACCGACTGCCTATCTACAACCAAAGGATTATTTAGCGTTTTTTTATGAAGAGAATATGGAGAAGATTGAAGACTAAAAACAGCAGGACTATAAACAACGACAGCAGAGGTAAGTGAGGAGATAAACAGAAAAAGCTTAATTGGATTAGAAAAAGACATCGACTACCCCTTTATTCATTTAAGCAAGCACTGCCAACACATTAAATGCACAACATTTAAGCAATATTAACAGCTGTTTTTCTGTTTATATCAATAGGATACAATGAGCATATCTCTATAAAGTGCTTACATTAATGGTCAAGAAACGAGAACAGTTCGGCTGGGCAATGTATGATTTTGCAAATTCTGGGTATACGACGGTTGTCCTCACAGCAATCTACAATACTTATTTTGTTAGCGTTGTCGCCAGCGAATATGAATCAGGATTAGCAACTTTTCTTTGGACTATCGCTATTGCAATATCTAATGGATTAGTTCTCCTTTCCGCACCTTTAGTCGGTGCAATTGCAGACTACAGCAACAATAAAAAAAGCTTTTTAATGCTCACAACCATAGGTTGTGTGTTATTTACTTCCCTTTTATTTTTTACCAAGCAAGGGGACGTAACGCTGGCGATCATCTTAATTATTCTTTCCAGTATGATGTTCTATAGCGGTGAAAATATTATAGCGGCGTTTCTGCCAGAAATTTCTAACGAGTCCAATATAGGGAAAATCTCTGGGTTTGGCTGGGCGCTAGGTTATTTTGGTGGCCTGCTGGTTTTGGTCCTGTGCTTGGCTTATGTCAGTTGGGGGCAAGCTCAAAACCAAAGTGCAGAACAGTTCATACCGGTAACACTTCTAATTGTTTCATTCTGTTTTGCCTTAGCAAGTATTCCAACCTTTGTTTGGCTAAAAGAGCTAGGTCCACGAAAAGAAAAACCTGCCCACACAAGTTACGCAAAAATTGGATATGAGCGTTTAAAACACACATGGCAACATGCTCATCACTATCGGGACCTGTTTCGGTTTCTTATTACGCTAACCGTATTTTATTGTGGAATAAACACCGTTATCGTCTTAGCTGCAGTTTACGCTCAGGAAGTCATGAACTTCCAAATCGAAGATACTATTAAGCTGATTATTGTTGTCAATATCACTGCAGCAATAGGTGCGCTCCTCTTTGGTTTAATCCAAGACCGTATTGGTGCCTGCAAAACACAATCAATTACACTCTATTTATGGATAATCGCCATGCTACTCGCGTATTTTACCAGCAGCGAAATCATGTTTTGGGTAGTTGCAAACTTAATCGGGCTTGCGTTAGGCGCGAGCCAAAGTGCAGGGCGTGCGTTAATTGGACTCTTTTCCCCCAAAAACCGGCACGGCGAGTTCTTTGGTTTATGGGGATTAGCAATAAAACTATCAGCAATCATTGGCCCTTTGAGCTATGGTTTGATTACGTTTATCACTCAAGGAGATCACAAAGTTGCATTATTAAGTACCACCATATTTTTCATCGCAGGACTCATTTTGTTATATAGTGTTAATGAAAGCCGTGGGCGAGAAGCGGCAAAACTCGATGAAAATGTTAACAACTCTTCTTCATAAATAGAGCTTAAAATATGGCACATGAACCGAATAAAAAATATATGGATGCAGCAATCGAAGATGTTAAATCACATATCCCATTAAACGAAGGTGGACCATTTGGTGCTTGTATTGTAAAAGAAGGTGAAATTATCAGTATCGGGCACAACACTGTTTTGAAAGAGTGCGATCCAACAAAACATGCCGAAATTAATGCCATTACAAAAGCCAGTCAAAAGTTAAATAACTACGACCTTAGCGGCTGTATAATATATTCAACAACAGAACCATGCCCGATGTGCTTCAGTGCTATTCATTGGGCGAATATCGATCATATTATCTATGGAACAGATATTTCAGATGTAAAAAAACTCGGATTTAATGAACTGAGTATTAGCAATGAAAAAATGAAAACATTAGGTAACAGCCCCGTAACGCTACACAGTGATTTTGAAAAAGCACTTTGTCAGGAACTATTAGACTATTGGTCTAAACACTCCAGCAACCAAACCTATTAACTAAAATGGTTGTGCGATGAATTATACAAAGGATGACATCACCGCCGTCATTATCGCCGGTGGACGTTCAACAAGAGCTGAGGGTAATAATAAAGGTCTACTCCTACTTCATAACAAACCACTCATTCAACACATCTTGTCCACCATCAAAAATCAGGTAAGAGATATTGTAATCAATGTTAATAGTGATCTTGATAGCTACCAGAAATATGGTTATCTGGTATTTAAAGATATTAACAGCCAATCTCTTGGTCCGTTATCGGGATTATCCAATGCAGCAGCACATATTAAAACAGAAATAATACTCACCCTACCTTGCGACTCCCCCTTTATTCCTCACGATTTAGCATCGAGAATGCTAGAAGAATTAAATAAACAACATAACAGTTTGATGGTTGCTGACAATGGAAGACAACAAAATATGTTTATGATGCTTAAAAGAAACAAGCTCAATACGATAGAAGCATATCTAAAAAATGGTGGGCGCAGTGTACATGGCTGGATCAGTCAGCAGGCGTTCAATAGAGTTAACTTCCTTGATCAACCTCAATGTTTTCGAAATATAAACACACTTGAAGAGCTTAAAACTGCCAACCTGGAAACCCGTTAATCCTATGTGCCAAAACAAAGAGACCTCAATTATTGGGTTTGTCGCCTATAGTGGAACAGGAAAGACAAGTTTACTTGAAAAGCTCATTCCCCTATTCATTCAAAATCAAATCAGCATTTCACTCATCAAACATGCTCACCACAACTTTGATATCGACCAACCAGAAAAAGATAGTTACAGACTAAGGAAAGCAGGAGCAGTAGAAACCATCGTCGCATCAAAAAACCGATGGGCGTTGATTCACGAAAACAATAATGATAAATCTGAACCAAACTTATGGGAATTAACCGATAAATTAGACCAGAGTGCAATAGACCTTATACTGGTTGAAGGCTTTAAACACGAAGCTTACCCAAAAATCGAATTAGTGCGAGGCATTGAAGCAGCTAATCACGTAACTCAAGACCAACATACTATCGCTATAGCAACAGATGACAAATCAGGCATTCAAACTACACTTCCTCTCCTAGATATCAACAACCCGAATGAAATATGTGATTTTATTTTAGAATTTATTGATAAAAAATAGCGTATCAGTACATTCTTTTCAGAGGAAGAATACATTATTCTAGGATACTTACGGCTAAAAATAGCATAACGTTTAAGGAACTCTCCATGACCCAAACAGCAGAAATCTCGACGACATGTCAGGACGACTATGATCCTAATTCACTGAATATTGCAGATGCTCAGCAGCGAATAGCTGATATGATCGCAACAGTCAGGGAAACAGAAATTATCCCAATCCACGATGCGTTAAATAGAACATTGGCAACAAACTTGTTATCCACTATCAATGTTCCCCCACAAACTAATTCCGCGATGGATGGTTATGCGGTTAAATTTGAAGATATTCGTTCAAATAAACAACCTCAACTTAAAATTATCGGTGTCGCCTATGCAGGAAATCCGTTTAACGGAGAAATAAATTCGGGTGAATGTATTCGAATAATGACCGGTGCAATCATGCCAAAAAACGTCGACACAGTCATTATGCAAGAACAGACCACTGTTCAAGAGAATCTACTATCAATAAATGGAGAGCACTCAAAAGCACAAAACGTACGCTTACAAGGTGAAGATTTGCAAATTGGCGAAGCGGCTTTAGTCGCTGGTACTCGATTAAAACCAACTGATATAGGCATTATTGCTTCATTAGGTATCGAATCAATTGAAGTCTACCGTCGAGTGAAAGCGGCAATTTTTTCTACCGGAGACGAACTGAAAAATATTGGCGATAAATTGGAAAACGGGCAGATATTTGACAGCAATCGCTACACAATACTTAGCCTATTACAACAATTGAATATTGAAATTACAGACTTAGGTATTATCAAAGACGATCCAGAAACAACAAAACAAGCATTTTTAACAGCAAAAAACTCTCATGATGTTCTTATTACGAGCGGTGGAGTATCAGTTGGCGATGCAGATTATGTAAAACAGACCTTGGATTCGCTCGGAGAGATCAATTTTTGGAAAATTGCAATGAAACCAGGACGGCCACTAGCCGTTGGTAAACTCGATAATACCTATTTTTTTGGATTGCCAGGTAACCCTGTTTCCGCTGCAGTAACATTTTATCAAATCGTTCAACCAGCATTGCGTCAACTCTCGGGACAAAATCAAACTCAAACACCAACTTTAAAGATGAAATGCATTTCTAAACTAAAAAAGCGGCCAGGGCGCATCGAATTCCAACGAGGAATCATGGAAAAAAGTGAAAATGGAGAATTTTTAGTGAAATCTACCGGCAATCAAGGCTCACATGTGTTGAGTTCACTGAATAATGCAAACTGTTTTATTATTTTAGATGAGAAACGTGGTGATGTTGAAGCAGGAGAACAAGTAGAAGTACAGCCTTTTTATGGAATTTTAGGCTTTTGAGTCTTTTCTATCAGAATTAATCTACTAATTCTAACAATTGCGTTTCCATAAAATAGAAAACAGAGATAAAAAAACCACTTTCCGAGATGGAAAGTGGTTTTTTAAACGTACTGAGTAAAGAAAAACTGGTTTTAACTAGCAGCAGAAGTACTGGTAGCTACAGAACTAGTTTTTTTTGCTGCTTTACGCTTCTTACCTGGTGATTTTTTGCGCTTAGCCGCTAGTTTTTCCTTTTTATCCCAATCTTTTTCCCATTTTGCAGTAAAAGCATCTATCGCTTTCTTCTTAGCTTCTTCTTTTTTCTTTTTATCTGCAATTACTTTTGCTTTAGCTGCACGTGCTGCTTCAACTGCTTTCTTTTTAGCTGCTGCTTCACGTTTTTTCGCTAATACAGCGCGTTTTTTCTCTGCTGCTGCTTTCTTTTTGGCTGCTATAGCTTTCTTTTTAGCTGCTGCTGCCGCTCTTTTCTTAGCTGCTGCCGCTTTTTTCTTAGCTAGTATCTCTTTTTTCTTCATTGCTGCTGCTTTTTTCTTAACTGCTGCTGCCTTTTTCTTAGCTGCTGCGGCGGCGGTCTTCTTTTTAGCTGCCGCTGCTGCTGCGCTTGATTTTTTCTTAGACGCTACCTTTTTTTTACTTCCTGAAGTTTTAGCCATTATTTGCTGCTCCTTACATTTTTATCCAAAAGCGGTTTTAGTTAATTACAAAAACTAATTATAAGTACTCTACCTGCAACTAATTTTCGTCATCACCTAAAAATAGTTTAGTCATTTTTACTGGAATTTCTTGTTTAAATAAAAAAAAATTGAATTTTTTTATAAAAAAGTAATTTTTTTTCTATTCGTTGCTTTTTCTATTAGAAATTTTTTGAAAAAATGACAATTCCGAGTAGTTTTCCTAACGAGTCATTTTATATTTTAAACGAAAAAAAAAAGCAACTGTTATTATTTTAATTTCCTTTTTTTCGTTCAAAAACGTTTTAATTGGTTAATCATTTACCGTTTTAAAGAAATTTTTTTGCCTCTTCTAACAAAGCAAATCATCAAAAATCTTTTCCTACATTCACTGTTTTCAAAATTTCAGCACTGATTTTTCCTATTTAACAAAAAATTATTCCGATTTAAAACGAAAATGGTGCTCTTGAAATCATGAAATCCAAGTTTTCTCTCTACATTCGTAAAAACTTCTTACGCAAAAAGGCATCAATCTCGGAATCATTTCAACGTGCTTTGTTTCAACGGTCAATATCGACAGTAAAACCAAGTTACAGCGAAGAATTATGAACGATGAAAACATGAAAAACTTATTTAAAGACAAAATTTTCATGATATGAGTAAAAATGAAGACGCAAACATAAAGAGAATCGTCTTTTTTCTAAAATACAACGTTATTAACTGAACAAAAAGGATGAATAGAAGAGTTTTTCTTCCAATTTTACTCAACATTCAACATAAAAAGACTTTTTCCTATTTTTTGAAAGAGAAATAAAACCAGAATCAGAGTTTCATCAGCTATTGCACTAAGAAATGGGGGAAATATTATTTTAAATCGAAAAAGACTATCGGATACAAATTTACTATGCTGTTGGTAAGTAGAATAAGCATAATAAAACAGTCGACGATCACTTGTTTTGTCACTCAAACCAGGTTCATACTGCCTGACAAATAGAGCAATTGTGATCCTAACGTTAGATCAATTGCTTTTTTGCAATTTTAAGCGCCTTGTTTCTGAAAACTTCCTCGTATAAAGCAGATCATCACCTTTAAAACGCATGTTAATCAAAAACAGTCGCGCAAATAAGACAATAATTTGAAATAACGTATAAGATTTCTTCTCTATTGTAGCTAAAAGCGAAATTTCTTTTGTTAATAGGAAATAATTGGGGTTTGTTAGCAAATAATGCAAAGCACCATTCTTCAGGCTACCCGAGAATAGAAATCCAACTCAGCAACCGCTCTCGCGTCGCCTAAAGCGCCTACTGTTCGTGCTCTAACTTCTGCGTCCATGTAGTCGTGCGAAAAATCCATAATGATCAAATTTTCCAATCCTTTTCAGCGAATAACTACGGCTAATAACCTCAAACGATCAAAATATTTGATTTAATATCGCTTCTCCTCGCTACAACTCCTATTCTCAGACAGCCTTCTAGCTGTTTCTCACAGACATTTGGTGTTTTTCCTCAACACAATTGGATCGACAAACAAAAGTCGCTACACATTCCAGTTGAAAAACAATCAAACCAAGGTAATCGTTATATACGAAAAAACAGAATACAGAGTATTTGAAGTTCATGGCGATGTTGCTAAATAAAAAGATGTGTTAATTGGCTCTATCTCTTATTTACAACAGTGCGATAAGGAAAAATAGCAGACAAAAGCATAATTAATTTATGTTAATTAGCAATAAACAGGTACAAATTTGCAAAAACAAGATCGTTATTGAAAGAGATTATTAGCCGCTTTGCGAATAATAACTCCAAATGTTTGAACGAAACGTAAAAGAAATAATAGAAAAACAAGAGTAAACAGTAACAGAATTGATAATGACAGCCCAAAAATTCCGTCATCAGAAATCCTTTCAGCATGATGAATATTCGCTTCCAAGGTGTAGTTTATGTCAGTCGCGACACTATTTTCAGGAGTTACTACAACAATATGATATGTTCCCTGCTCTGGCGCGTTTATCACTATTTTTTCTTCACCTTGAAAACCATAAGCGGCAACCATAGCCCCGTCTTCTGCACCTTCATTAATAATTGAGGTATCCCAATAACTCAAGTAGTCAAAACGCGGAGCACTATCTTTTTTAACAATCATATCTAAATCATGCGAGCCAGACTCCAATATGATATTCATACGATCAAATCCCGCTGGTACGTCAACATAATAGTAGTGAAAATCGTCCTGATCGTTACCAAACTGACGAATCTCATTGTTAATCGGTGTGTTTAAGGTAAGCCGTCCCGTATCTATGGTAAATGACCGAGAAAAGAATAGCGGCTCACCTGATTTTAAAAAACCGCGACCTTCTAGAGAAAAAAGTATGTTTTGTTGCCCCACTTGAGAATTAAAATCTACACCAAACGCTGTTTCTATTCGACTTGAGTATAAATTCTCTTGATCAATACCGGGGATGCTGGATATTTCTGAAGGTAGTGATAATAAACCAGTATCGTTATTCAATAAGTTTAGAGCAATGGAATTCGCATCAGCATTGATATTTTCCAGAGTGATTTTTAAGCTAATATCTTCGTTTCCATCTATTTCTCCATTTTTATTCCCATTGCTATCGTCAATTTCAACTTTGTGAATAACGATGACTGGCTCATCTTTACGATTTGATAAAAACTCAAACGCCGCTGAAGCGTTAACATAGCCATCCACAACCAGCCTACCTATTAAGGCATTCGCAAAAGGCTCTGCACTCGCCATTAACGCTGCTTTTACATCATAAACTGAAGACGATGCATCTCTTACCATCAACGAAGCAACCACACCCGCAACCAACGGTGCAGAAAAAGATGTACCACCGCTAACTTCTCCATAAGAACCGTTGATTCGAGTCGTATAAAAATTTTCACCAGGTGCAGCAATATCTACAGATGTTGCGCCATATTGAGTCCAATGAGTTAGCGTATTATTTTCGTCTGTCGCCGCAACGCTTAAAATATTTGGTAAATCGATACTTGAAGGATAATCAGGAATACGGTCGTTATCTACTTCAGCATTTCCTGCGGCTATGACTATGAGGATATCTTTCTGACCAAGCTGATAGATTGCATCACGCTCAAGCTCCGAGTAGAGCGGCCCACCCCAACTTAAGTTGATTATATCAACATTGTTGCTAATCGCGTGCTCATAGGCAGCTAGCTCCGCGCTGAGCAGATATTCACAGCCAAGGCGAATAGGAATAAACTCAGCATGATCAGCCGCACCAGCAAGCTCAATTCCTTTAGCAGCCAACACACCTAATACTAATGTGCCATGTGTTTCTTGCACATCATCTCCACCCGTAATTTCAGCAGGGCAAGTTTCTGGCGATGGATCATCATCACTATCCAAAGCATCAAAAGGAAATACAATATTCTCTGCATACTCAGGATGATCAATATCAAATGCGTCATCCAAAACTGCAACACGAACTTTAGTCGTTCGTGCAGCATCAATAGGAATATCATCCCAGAGTTTAGGTAAATTAACCTGTGCTAGCCTGGCTTGGTTAACGGAGTCACGGGTTTGAAGTTTTTTACTAATAATATATGGGCGGGGGAAACGGCGAATATTTGGTTCCGCAAACTCTACACTTGGGTCTTGCCGTAGTTCTTTTAGCGTTTCGTAGTAATTTTGAGTGCTATCGAGCTTCCAATGTTCGACATTTAGATGTTGAAAGCGCTTTTTGAGTGATGCCTTGTATCGAACAGCTTTAGATCGCTTGATCGATTTACCACGTTTGAATTTCACCAATAACTCATGGGGAACAGCTAAAGCCCCAACTTGAGATTTCGTATGTAACGCCGCTCTTTCAATGGCATGTAATGGTAAACAGTAAAAGGAAAGAAAACAGATAAACAGCCCTAAATAACTTTGTTTTCTCGCTTTTAACATCCCAACTCCAAAAAACGTCTTTTAAAAAAAAGCCTGCACACAACGTGAACAGGCTCTTCTATTACTACATTAAAGCTGAAAAATTAGAATCGAAATCCTAATTTGCCACTATATGTGATCGCATCACCAGTTTGATCCATCTCAGCAACGATATTCATCAAACCTAGATTAAAATTTAAACCAATGAAATATTTAAATAGCGATAAATCATCTGACGCTTCCAACTTAACAGGAACCTGAACACCGCTTTGCTCATAGGAATAGTCCAATTTACTATTCACCCAAACTTGCCCGATACCCGCATAAGGCGTTGCCATCAAAAAACCTTTTGAAACGGTTAATTCAGCCCCCATGGTAGAAAAGTCTAGCTCATCAATCCCAATCACTTGCGTATATGTACCACGCACAGCAATCGCAGGAATAGCGATGTTTCCGCTAATAAAACTATAACGTATCTCACCACCCATATACTGAATATCTGTGGTAGGTACTTGAGAATAAACTGCACCTAAATCGATACCAAAAGGTAATCCTTTATGAATATGTAATTTTGGCAATGGTAGAAGCCCGATATCAGTATCAAGCGCCTCACCCCATTCATCGACACCCTCAAGTTGCGTTCCCGAGATTTCCAAACCAACATCAAAGCCAATGAGGCCTAAGGGTTCAGCAGGTGTAATTGCTTTATAACTCAATGCGGCTCCAAAATCTTCAGACAAAGCATCAAATTTAGCTTGAGCAACTGCATTAGCATCATTAAAAATATCGGTATCAAAATTACCCAATGCCGAAGCAGAACCAGCGACCCCAGTTAATGCTAATCCTGCAACTAGTGATTTAAACTTATTCATACGGCACATCTCCTATTTGCCAAAACAAAATTTGAATATTAACTTATATCTTGCACCTTGGAGGCTGTCCGGGAATAGAAAGCCTACTCGGCAACCGCTCCTGCGTTGCCCTATCTTCTGCATCCATGCAGTCGTGCGATAATCCATTATGATCAAATTTTCCGATCCTTTTCGGCGAATAGCTACGGCTATTCACCTCAAACGATCAAAATATTTGATTCAAAATGGCTGCTCCTCGCTACAACTCCTATTCTCGGACAGCCTCCTAGTTTTACTTAGGCATCCTTGTTTTTTATGGAACCTCTGATTAAGTTATTTATTATATGATTACTGCGTTAAAAACAATATATAGCTTAATCAGAGCTTCCTTAGATAGTTTTTCATCGATATATTGAAGTCAAACGACCATTTTTAGAATTGCTATTTTACCCGATACGAATCAAGTTAAAACCTTGCGTTTGATTAATTCAATAATTTTTATCGACAATAATCCTAGATTAATCAGTTGAACCACAATTTATAGCACAATCATTTGATTTACTTAACTATATGAAAAGTGTTTGATTCACCAACCAGGTGAACACAAAACTTTTCATTACGCTAATCAAACCAACTGCTCGCACTCTAAACGTGCGGCCAACTGATTATTCTAGGATAATATTTTGCCACTTAAAATATTAGAACATAAATTAGCCCTTCGCTGTCTATTCATTCACAATATGATAAAAAAACAAATAGCGGAGCTAAAACTGATCGTTTTCGATACACAACATGTTCCAGTTTTAATTGTTTAACATACAAATTCGAATTTATTTTATTAATAGAGGATATATTGTTGAATAAAACAACAATAAATGGATAAAAATATAATTTTATTCTATAAATAGGTCGATAAAGTGTTAACAGCATCACTAAAATCTTTAGGGCACCAGTTGTTTCTCACATTCGCAAATTTCAAAACTAGGTAGATCCAAAAACATATCAATGAACACTAAACAACAAAGTCACTCAACAATCATTTGCAAATGTATTGCGTCTATTATTCTATTATTGATATTTAGCGGGAATATTTACGCTACGGGGCCAACAATTACTTTCAAGGTCGGGAACAAAACGGGAAATCAGTTCTCTGTTGGAGAGGATACGGCATCAAGGCAAATAGAGTTAATAGCGGTGCTTTCTCAGGCCATGAGTCAAGAAGTTTCTTTTACTTACGAATTACTTGAACAAGGTACAACCGCTACAAGAAATGCAGACTTTCAATTTAATACCGCAGAAGACCCAACGCAACGAAGCAAGAGTGTATTAGTGACCTTTAATAGCGGTCAAACGGAATTAATCATCCCTATTACGATCATGGATGATGCCATGAAGGAGGATAATGAAATACTTCGCTTCTTCATGAAAAATGCAACACTACCCGTTACCATCCCCGATATTGAAGTTTACATCACGATTACTGACAATGAGGAAATCCCAAAAGTTATCCTCTCATCCGACCAGTTTAATAGAGACAATGATAACGTTATTGTAGCAGCAATAGACGAAGGCTCAGGGATCACCTTAAAACTCGATATCATTAACAATATCAGTAGTTTTGATATCGAAACACAATATCGAATCACCTATGATCCACCGGAAGAAGAAATCACAGACTATGAAATTCAATCCGATGGCATTATCGATCAATCAACAGGTATTCTCATCATTCCAGCACAGCAAGAAGAATTGGATTTCGACATTTTCTTTCATGACGATTCAATTCCTGAAGAAACAGAAGTATTAACGCTAGAAATACTTTCTGATCCCGAAAAAACCAAACATGCAGAAATTCAAGACAATCTCAATAAGGTTAAAATCACCATCAATGACATTAACAGCAATGCAGGTGCAATCAATGACACCGGCGTCACCCAATGTTATAACGAAAATAAAGAAATCATTAGCGATTGCAACAACGCTGATTTTCCTGAACAAGATGGAATAAGCACCGACCTAAACCGGTTAAACCGATTTGTAAAACTGAATAGTAATGGCACACCTGAACCTTCACCTGGTTTTTATACACAATGGGATTGTGTGCTCGACGAAAACACTAACCTCGTTTGGCAAGTTAAGGACGCAGATTTTGACTTCGACACTCGTGACGAAAGCACCTACACTTGGTTTAATCCTATCGATTTTGTCAATGGCGGCAATGAGGGCTTTACCGGAAGTGGGTCAGGCGATGCGACAGATGAAGGAGGACCCTCATGCACAACCGGCTTATGTAATACGAGCGATTACGCCAGCACTATTACAAAACAAACACTCTGTGGCCTCGGTAATTGGCGAGTTCCCAGCCTCAATGAATTACTTTCAATTATTGATTTTGAAGCAGATAATGACAACAAAACAATCATCAACACTAGCTATTTTTTGCATACTATCCCCAGTTTTTATTGGACATCCACACCGGGATCAGTGTTGAGTGATGACGCTTGGTGCATCTATTTCGGTAAAGTACTAAAAAACCACGCGCAGCTCTGCAAGAAAGAACAGAAACTTTTTTTGCGCCTCGTAAAAACCTACAACCCATCATAGTCAGTGAATAAAATGGTTAAATTGACAACGATTAACGCCATCATGGCACTAGCACTCTTAAACACGCAGCTTGTATTTGCTCAAGTTTGCCTAAGAGACGTGACGCCACAAACAATGACCTCGGCTAACTTTGATTTTGCTGTCGCAGGAGAAGTGCAAGATAAACTAAGTAGTTTGATTTGGGCACGTTGTGTCGTAGGACAAAGCTGGAACGGAACAAACTGCGTAGGCGCACCTAAAAAACTCACTTGGCAAGAAGCATTGGTAGAAGCACAAACGCTTAACCAGGGAACAGACAACTGGCGTTTACCAGATATAAAAGAGTTGAACACGATTATTGACCGACAATGTATTGCGCCACCCATCAATCTCACTATTTTCCCCGATACGCCGGCATCGCAAGATAATGGTTTATGGTCTTCAACACCTCATATAGTAGAAGAAGACGAAAAAACAAATGCCTGGTACATCACCTTGGGGTTTGGTGAACTAAATTACCGAGAGGTTACGAGTACCAACTTTGTTCGCTTCGTCAAAGGAACCCCAATCTCGCAACCCTAGACTTCGCACTCTTTATTGCTGTTATTTGCCCAAGCTTTCACCGCATTCACTTTCGCTTCTTCCCCACTATCTGAAATATAAGCAACTACAGCAGTTTTGTTGGTGGATTCAGATTTCAAATCAATCATAAAATGGACATTGTGTTCTAACTTAGCATAGAGATGCTCAACGATAATATTTGCTGTCTTCGCGCCAATATCTTTTTTACCCGCCACATAAAGTTGCTCTTGGGTAACAACACGGGAAAAACAGCTACGCGTATTATCAAGGAGATCAGCAAAAACCTGTTGATACGGCCTATCCACGCTAAACGACAACTTATATTCTGGCGTTGCGCGAATACTCTCTTGAGTAATTGGTTTTATACTACATGCAGCTGCCGACAACACGACAACAGCAAAAACAATTTTCCCCAATGGTTTCATTTGACTCTCTCAATAAATACCCGAAACTGCCTTAGATATAGCATATGAATAAACGGAAAAACAGTGTTTCCTACCCTTAGTTCATTGGCGCGGACAAATTTTAAACATTACATTCGACATTTTTCAGGCTAGAATACAGATTTTCCCAAGCAGCAATTAAATTCAAATCTTATGATCGACGTTTACCCTGACAAATACGAACCCCTCCTTGAAGAAAAAAAACGTTTTATTGAAACTTTATTCCAAGAGTTTGAACACCCGGAGCCTGTTCTGTATCGTTCTTCCCCATCCCATTTTCGTGAACGTGCTGAATTTAAGATATGGCACGAGAAAGGAACACTCTCCTACGCTATGTTTAACAAAGGTGATAAAACACCCATTAAACTCAAGAGTTTTCCGCGAGCAAATAAAAAAATTTCCGACCTCATGCCAGCTCTTCTAGAAAAAGTTAAAGCATCAGAGCCACTGGCTCGTAAACTTTTTCAGATCGACTTTTTAACCACATTACGCGGTGGCACACTTGTCACTCTCATCTATCATAAAAAGTTGGACGAAACTTGGGAACAAGCAGCAATTGCTTTAAAAGAGAGCCTGGGAATCGATTTAATTGGTCGTGCAAGAAAGCAGAAAGTTGTTTTTGATAATGATTATGTGATTGAAAAACTCAACGTCGCTGACAAGGAATTTCGCTATCAACAGGTAGAAAACAGTTTCACCCAACCCAATGCTGGCGTTTGCGAACAAATGCTCAGCTGGGCGTATCAAAACAGCTTAAATAGTGAGGGAGATCTATTAGAGCTTTATTGTGGCAATGGTAATTTTACTATTCCACTTTCCCAAAATTTCAATCAGGTTCTCGCCACTGAGATATCAAAAATTTCAGTAAAATCGGCGCATTTTAATCTTGAAGCAAATCATATTAAGAATGTGAATATTGTGCGTTTATCAAGCGAAGAAATAACCCAAGCCCTCAATCATGAACGAGAATTCCGACGTCTTGCCCACATAAAATTAGATGATTATCAATTTAAAACCGTTTTTGTTGATCCACCACGTTGTGGGTTGGATGATGATACGATTAAGCTGGTTTCGCGATTTGATCGCATCATCTATGTTTCTTGTAATCCAAATACTTTGCGAGAAAATATTACAAAGTTACCTCAACATAAAATAGAAAAATTCGCGCTTTTTGATCAATTCCCTTATACAGATCATATTGAGTGCGGAGTGATACTCACGAAAGAGAAAATATAAAACCATATTCCTAAGTAAACCCTAACGTTACATAAGATATCGAAATTAAAAGCTTATAGAGCGAGTATAGTAGCGTTTTAGCGCTGGTTTTCTGGTTTGAGCTTAGTCACTCTAAGTGAAATCTAGAAAACCAGCGCTAAAACGCTAATATGCTGCTATAGAAGCAGCAACGCGGTTTTTAATCGAAATTTTATGCAACGTTAGGGTAAACACAAACACGCTGAGTTTTGTAGAAACATGTTCTACACTTTTTCAAACTAACACTACAATCAAACCATTTTTAAATTAAAATGTTAAACTATACAACCTGGTTATAAAACACTCTAAATCAGCGTTTATCACCTCAATTTTTAACCGTCATCAACGGGCGGGGATTTTAGTAAACTATTTAAAGGTAAAAAATGTTCAGCATTACCGACTTTTGGGATTTAATGGACCGCGGTGGCCCAGTCATGTGGGTTATATTTATCGTTGCCTGGGTTGCATTTATCATGCTTGTTGAGCGTGTCATTCGCATCACCATCTGGAAGCATAAGGCACAACGAGATCACGAGCACCTGCTTTCACAAAGCAGCTATAGCGAAAAAACTTTTAGTGACAATGCCGCTAGCCCAGTTGCATTAATTTCTCATAAAGTTAGCTGGGATGAGATAAAACATCGTGATGACTTAGTCGAACAACTGAATATTCAGTTTGCCGATATTATGTCCAAACTCGAAGGCACGCTTCCAACTATTGCAATTATCGGTTCCCTACTTCCTATGTTAGGCCTGCTTGGAACAGTAACGGGAATGATTGAGGTTTTCGAAGTCATTGCACTTAAAGGGACAGGTGAACCTCAGGAGATGGCGCATGGCATTTCCCAAGCACTACTGACGACTGCAAGTGGACTAATCATCGCAATACCAGTCATATTCTCTCATCATCTACTGGTTAGGCAACTACGACACGTACTAACCGTTACCGAACAAAGTATGCATGTAATAGTGACGAAAAAGTTAGAGTTAAAAGATGCTGCACAGTAATAACTCGCAAACACAACTGACCGCGCCCAAACTGGAAGCCGGTAAACCAGAAATTACCATGGCTCCACTAATTGATGTGGTCTTTTTACTGCTCATCTTTTTTATGGTAACAACAGTATTCCCAGAGAATCGCGGACTTGTTATCGAAAAGCCTGAATCAAAAGTTTCCGAACCGCTACCCATTAAAAAAATAACTTTTCAGGTTTCAGAAAAAGGAGAGGTGAGTTTTCAGGATAAAGCGATTAACGTTAAAGATATCGAAAGGCTTGTCAGTGAACAACTACGAGTAGCAGCCGACACAGCGGTGTTAATTCAAGTGGATAAACGTGCTTCAACCGATATTTTTATTAAAATACTCGATGCCTGCAAAGCCGGTGGCGCAAAACAGGTAGGAATAGCGACAAATAAGGCTGATGAATCTAAGTAATCGTTTCAGCTGGGTCGCCGCTTTTGCTATCGGTTCGCTCATAAATATCAGCTTGTTTTTGGCACTACCACAGTTAGGTAGAACAGAACCTCCTGCCCCGCCACCAGTGATCACACTCGATTTTGTGCAATGGCAACCACCAGTTAAACAACAAAAACCCAAAGCTAAGCCAAAGCCCAAACCTAAAAAAGTTGTTAAGAAAAAACCAAAACCTAAACAACAACTGAAAAAACCTGAACCCAAACCAATTGAAAAGCCAAAACCAAAACCTGTTGAAAAACCGGTATTGACGGAAGAACCACAAACGGAACCTATAAAAGAAACAGTAAAACCTGTGGAACCAGAACCTATCGAAGAAATACCGGTTGAACCAGAAGTTTTACCAAGCAATGATGATCTACCAGAAGAAGAGGCGTTACCCGACCCTACGCCGATATTTCAACTGACCAGCATGCCACGCATGATTCATAGTGAAGCACCAGTGTTTCCACCGCTAATGCGAGCACAAGGCAAAGAGGGCAAGGTAAAACTAGAATTGTTGATCGATGCAAAAGGTAATATCCGTAAAATTACTGTCCTAAAATCTGCCGGTGAAGCGTTTGATCAAGCCGCAATAAAAGCGATCTCCAACTCAAGCTTTTCTCCTGGAAACATTGATGGCAAACCAGTCGCGGTGTTATTGCGTATGCCTGTAAGATTTACGTTACAATAGAAGCCTCCCGTAGTTATTGGGATTTCTACTATTTAGAAAGAGACGCTCGACAATAATATTCAAACGCCACTTTCAATTATTTATCACCTTCATCAATTAATGAATATGATGATTATGGGCATGCATTCTATGCATCTCCCAGTTGCCACACTTAGGACATCGATGGGAACGAAAAGTCACTAAATGCCATACAGAAACCAGTGGCCCCAATACAGCTAGATAAATAATCCCAGTAATGCCAGCAAGAGCGAAAGCCATCAACCACGCCATTACATCGATAGATAAGCTACCATACTCATCATGCACGGGATGACCAACATAACCACAGCTACTACACTCTTTGTTTCTCATGACGCACCTCCAGATTATCACTCGCGGAGAAGGAAAGAACATTTAGATGGACAAGAAAGTCGTCCAAGAAAGGAGTAAAAAAGATAATTTTTGATAGGAATAACAACCTGGAATTTTACATATTCGGTGTAAGCTATGCGTCTACTAACAAATTATAAATTCAAAAGCTACACAACAAATTTTCAAATGCCAAGCAAAGAAACTAACTATGAGTATAGTCAAGATTTTCACATTCCTCCTCTTTTAAATAATAAATATTTTTATAGACACATACATAAAACTTAACAGTTTAGCAGCCGCCAACAACTAGTTAGCGGCAAGAATATTTATCTCTTATAAGACAGTTTAGAATCAGTTTTCACAATAAAATAAACCTATGTATTCAATCGATATAATAGGTTGACCCGCAAGGAAATTCGACAATGACAATCAATTTATATTAAATATCCATCACTCCTCTGTCGTTAAATTCTCTGGATAGAAATTGATCTGTTCCACATATTTTCAATTCGTTTGTTGACAATATAATCCGACGAAATGTGTGACCAACATCTCAAAACACTACCTTAGCAACCGAGAAATTGCACTAGCACTAAAATACGGAATCATCAATGCTTCCATTTTAATGCGCCGTTTTTTGGCTAAAAAAATAATAGAGCGGGATTTAATATCCTACATGTGAGAGAGCAAAAAATTGTAGCTGCTCAGAATGTTTAGGTTTTGCTTCATAGCAAGGCGTCTTCGCACAGAGAATGGGACTAAGCCACGAATGGCTGTAGACAGAATAATGCAGGAGCAATTATCCTAGAATAATCAGTTGGCCGCACGTTTAGAGTGCAAGCAGTTGGTTTGATTAGCGTAATGAAAAGTTTTGCGTTCACCTGGTTGGTGAATCAAACACTTTTTATATAGCTAAGTAAATCAAATGATTGTGCTATAAATTGTGGTTCAACTGATTAATCTAGGATTATTTAGCACATAAATAATATGTGACCATTCGAGTACGAAAACAACGCAGTTATGAGGCAAAAGATGGATACGCTGAATTGCAACAAAAATTTGAGGTATTCTAATATGAGTACTACGACGATTAGTCATACCCGTAGATCTAATTTTAGAAACTTAAATCTAAAAAATAATAAAACAGCAGATGAAAATTACTCCTTATGGAAAAAAGTTCTTGCTGTAACAAAAAAGCGAAATGCAACAATTGCAGAAATCAGCGAAGTGATTGATCAAGATGATAGTCTACGCCAGGAAATTTTATTCCTAGCAAAATGTGCTAAACATTATAATGGTCGCCCTGTCACTTCAGTTGAACAAGCAATTATGCTAATTGGAGTTGATAGAATCTGTTCAGCTGTTGAAGAGAGAAGAAAACTAAAACTCAGCGCATAGTCGTTTTGTCAGCCCGGTAGCGCATACTATCTACCGGGTTTTTCTTCACACCCATCAGGATATCTTGCAAGCCATACATAAGATATCAGAATTAAAAAATTATAGCGCTAATATGCCGCTATAGAAGCAGCAACGCGGTTTTCAATCGAAGTTTTATGCAACGTTAGGGTATGGTCGTTCGCTATTCATAGCGCAACGCTTCCACGGGATGTAACCGTGCTGCACGCCTAGCGGGTAAAAACCCTGACACAATTCCAACAACAATAGAAACCAATAACGCTACGACGATAACCACAAAAGATGGCGTCAAAGGGAATCCGGTAATTTCTGCAAGCACCACGCTCGCGACAGAGCCTAACGTCAACCCTATAATTCCCCCAGCAGTACTAATCACCACCGCTTCAAGCAAAAACTGTAACATAATATCGGAACGCCTAGCACCAACTGCTTTTCGAAGACCTATCTCTCGGGTGCGCTCCAAAACGGAAGTGCTCATAATATTCATGATCCCCATACCACCAACCAAAAGAGAAACAGATGCGGCAACAATTCCAATCATTGCCACACCATCGAGAATACGTTGTGTAGTTTTGATATAGGTGGCCATAGTATCGGATTTATATTTATAGTGACGGCCATTATAACGCTCTAACACTGTAATAATCTGATTTGCAGCATCTAAAGCTTGCGCTAACGTCACGGCCTCTGCTTGCAAATAGCCAATATTTTTGTGGCCTTGCATTTGCTGAAACGTTGTATAAGGAATCAAGATACGATTGTTCGCATCCTGGCCACCCGAAGAACCAATACTTGCTAAAAAATCTCTGCTCTTCTCCTGTAAAACACCTATCGCAGTAAATTTGAGATTATCTATCCTAAACTCGCGGCCGACGGGAGAAGCTGCACCAAATAGATCTTTCGCCGCGGTAGGGCCAAGAATTGCCACGGCTCGCCGACTTTTCACATCTCTATCGCGAAGTGGCCTGCCTTGCGTAATCACGTCATTGGCAATCGTTGTTAAACTCACATCGACCCCTTGAATTCGCGCATTACTATAGTTATTGCTTGTTTGAACAATAATACGTTTTCCAGGTGCACCATGAACCATTGCGCTAACACGACGGACTGCTGGGCAACATCCTGAAGAGAGCACTTGATAAACTTCATTATCGATGCCCGATCCTTCTCGCACTCTACGATTGGGGTCTTTATCTCCTCGATCACGAAAAACCCATAACGAATTAAGACCAAAAGTCTCCAATTCAGAAAAGATCAAATAATTTCCACCTTTGCTAATTGTTCCCACGGCCATCACTGCAGCAATACCAACGGCAATGCCTAAAATACTTAATAAGGTGCGCCGAAGATTATCTTTTAGTGCATAAATTGCTTCGCTGAATCGATCAAGGAAAAAAGTAATCATGAGAGTCAGGCACCGTTGTCGCTTGCGATAATGCCATCTTTCAAACGAACGATGCGCTTTGCATACGCTGCAATCTCTTCCTCATGAGTTACCATAACAATCGTTGTTCCTGATTGGTTAAGACGACGAAACAATTCCATTATCTCTTGCCCAGTCGTTGAATCGAGACTGCCCGTTGGTTCATCAGCAACTAATAGCTCTGGATCATTTACCAAGGCACGCGCAATGGCTACGCGTTGCTGCTGACCACCAGATAGTTGATTAGGATTGTGATTGGCTCTATCGTCAACAGCCACTTTTTCTAACGCCAGCAATGCTTTTTTCTGGCGATCAGCCGCTTTAATATTGCTATAGATCATGGGTAGCTCAACATTGCGTAACGCAGATACCCGTGGAATAAGATTAAATAATTGAAAGACAAACCCTATATGTTTACTACGAATTCGCGCCAAATCATCATCATTTGCTTGTTCAACACGCTCGCCAGCCAAAAAATAAGAACCTCCATCAATAGAATCAAGACAACCGATGATATTTAATAGGGTTGTTTTCCCTGAACCCGAAGGGCCCATAATCGCGACAAATTCACCAGCATCAACTTTCAGTGAAATACCTCGTAAAATGGGTAACACCATGTCACCCACCTGATAACTTTTACTAATATCAGATAGATTAATCACGGAATGCCGGTACTTGTTTTGCTGTAACTAAGCGACCTTCCATGGGAACTTTGCCTTGTACATTAATCACTAAATCACTCGCACTTATTCCTTCAATAATTTCTATATAGGTGAAATCTTCTATGCCCGTAGTCACTGGGACATACTTCACCCTATCTTGCTCAACAATGGCAACACGTGTAGTGCCATCGGATTCAATCAGGGCTGTGTAAGGCAGTTTAATTGCTGAATCGTTGCTGGCGGTACTAATTTCGATATCGACTTGCTGCCCTAGTAGTAACGGCGGTGCATCCTTCCCTAGGGTTGTACGCACAGCAAAACTATTTAGTACTGCATTCTCCCCTGTAATGATCGCAGGAGATATCCAATGCACAGTTTCATTCCACTGTTTGTCTGGAAAAGCATCGCAACTCAAAACAACAGTTTGTCCTATTTCTACAACACCACTATCGCCTGCATCGACATTTGCTTCAATTTCCCGCCCTGCTTCAGCTACTAGCGTAAAGAGTTTAATTCCCGCTTCAAGCCATTGACCTTGCTCTGCCGATTTTTCAATGATGACACCATCCCAAGGGGCTCTTATTTCGACTTTTTCCTGATGTATTTGTGCAACGCGATGTTCCGCTTCTGCAACATGGAAACGCGCTTTAGCCGCTCGCCAAAATGCTTGTGCATCTTCAACAGCCTGAGTCGAAGCATTGCCTGCAATCAAGATTTCCTGCAATCTTTTTAGTTTTAAACTCGCCTCTTCCACAGCCTGCTGCTCTCGCGCAACAACAGCCGCCGCCTTCTCCACCAAAGCATCAGCTTCACGTTTATCGAGATACGCTAATACTTGCCCCGCTTTTACCTTATCCCCTTTCTGAACCAGCATACCCTGAATTTGACCATTGACTAAGGCAGTCATAGTAACAGTTCGGTCATTAATTACACGACCGGTTACGCGAATTAAAGATTCTATAGGACCAACTTCTGGTTTGACGATGACAACTTCAATCGAATCACTACGATAGAATTTCCAACCGGCAAGCGCAGTAATAGAGATTAGTGCAATGATGCATATAAAGATTAGTATTTTTTTCATTAGTGAATATTGATTACGTCTATGAGTACAGCAATAAGATAATTACGAAATAGTTACAAAAAAATAAATTCTGTAATTTATTTTTTTGTAACTTTTACATCCGCAAATTAATACAATACCGGTTTTTACCAGGGACTTTAAGCGTATCCATAAGAGAGACGGTGACATTAACGGTAAACCCTTATGCAAATCATTAAAAGAGTCCAACGCTCACCAAGCACCTCTGATGCTTTCGTATTGGGGAAAAATTGTCCATATCCTTTCATATTGACAATATTACCGAAAACACTCTTCTTATCCAGTACAAAATCCGCATCTGACTGAAAGAAGTGTCAGAACCCATGGCTTATTGATTTCTATTATAAACGCTAAAACTATAGATAAACCATCGATACGCGTCCATTTATTCAACAATACGCTTATCAAGTGTAGCGAAACCTCAGCATCCCTTAGTACAAATGTAGTACTAGGTGAGTCAACAAGGTTTTACGAAAATAATTGTGTGAATTAATAATACAGAAGCAACAGATCACTAAAGGAGTAATCAAAATGAGCTACATGACAGCCGAAAAACCCGCTGGGAAGATGGCAACTATGCAAACTTTGCAAAATAGTTGGAAAGAGGTGCCATAGAGGAATTAGAAAACTGAAATATTACCGCTGCATCACAAATGTGGACTGTGGATCAGGGCAAACCGCTATACCGGCAGCTAAACTTGGTATTAAAGTTACTGGAATAGATATCGCTGAAAACCTCATTGAATACGCACAACAACGTGCAGATAAATCTAACGCTACATAATAATGGGTTGTGTAATAATATGCAGCTCTTTGCTACGTGTGGATGACAATCCATTCAAGCACAAACACCTCAAAATATCACCCTACTTATCGCTCTCATAACAACGACTTTTTTCCATTACCAATTTAAACAATGTTTTCAACTTATCTTCATCAATATCTTGCAAAGAGTGAAGTTTAATATGACGCATAAATTTACCTTTACCTTTGAAATAATGCATATCTTCGTCATCCAAGCCAATAATTGAAAATCCGACATTTACACTATCTTTCAACCCAACAATATAAAATTTACCATACCACGGTACACCATTTTTAAACTCCTCAACAAGGCTAGGTAGTGTCTTTAACAGTAACTGTCTTACCTTGATACAAATTTCCGCTTGTGGAGATGGTAGCTTGTCCAAATATTGTTTAACTTTATTATTCATGATTTACTTTTCACTTCAGTCATTGAGAAAGCTGAAGACATGCTAAGTCACATATCTTCCCTCATAGATTATATTTAATTATTCACTCGAAAAATACAGATTGCGCAAAAAGATGAGATCAATAATCCCAAAGAGTTAATAAATCTTGTTGGTACTTTTTAGGTGGGTTGGATAAACCAGTAATTCGAAATGCTTTGTCGCTACTATCTCTTGATATCGGTGTCTTGTATACTTTCCCTCCCGCATCGATAATCGACTTAACCAAAGGGTGTTTTCTATTCTCACTACGACGAACCACAATCGCAATTTCATCATTAGCCAAGGTGACAAAGGAGCCTGGAGGAAAAATCCCCATCTCTTTAATTAGCAAAGCGCTTATTCCTTCGTCTACTTCTTTACCGCGATCAACAAAAATTCTTTTCAGTGCTTCAGTTGGAGAAAAACCTTCTCGATATTCTCTCGGCGAAACCATGGCATGGTATCGATCAGCAATGCCTAAAATACGCGCTTCTTGGATAAAATCTTCACCCGATAACCTGCGCGGGTACCCAGAACCATCTTCCTTCTCATGATGCTGTAAAACAATTTCCATCCACAATTCGTCAGTTGTGCCAATGCGTTTAAGCAACACGGCACTGCGCATAGTATGTTTCTCTACTTCCTTTCTCTGCTCTTTTGTTAAAGTGCTTTTCTGGTCTACAAGCTCATTTTGTAATTCATACATGCCGAGATTGGAAGTCAAGGCAGCACAAATTAGCACAGTTATTTTCTGTTTGCTTAAACCTAATTTTGAAGCAATCGAATAGGAGATAATTGCACAGCTTAATGGATGAATAACTGTGTATTTTCTTGTTTCTCCAACATGAATTGATCCGATAGTTGCATCGATATCAAATTTACAAAGCGTTATGATGTCTTTGCTAATCGACAACAAATCGTCGATTGAATCGGAACTCGAAGATGGGGATTGAAGAATGGATTGATAAATGTCATCTATACGGTTTAAAACAAGCTCAATTTGTTGAAATGGGCTCATAGAGTCATCGATTATTGCAGCTTCAACTTCGTCTTCTAAAACCTTAATAATTGAACGACTGGCTACAACCTCCCTTATTTGACTGCCACTGTGGAAGATAGTCCCCCTTTTAAAAAGCAACTTTCCCTTAGAGTTATAAATGGGCCACTTTAACGGCCGATTTATCTCAAGATCGTTTTCTGTTAAAAGCCTGACAGCCATAAAAAAGGTCTTTCTTAACTTTATTTCCACATAAGTGTTATGTCGTTTAAAGGTTGATAAATCTTAAAAAAACCTCATCTATTATTGCCATATTTCTCAATTTATCAAAATACATTAAGAATAACGGGGCTTTTTGTCATTTTATTCTGCATCCCTAAAACCACTAGCTCAATTGAGCGTAAAACATCCATTAGTTAAAACTTCAACCCTATAGATGATGTTTTACACAATCGAATATTCACAACAGTGCAGAAATTTACCGTATAGTAATTTTCTTGTGACCTCTCTGTGATATTTATATAGCAAACTAAAATCCACATATTTAAATTAGGTAATCATCAATGAAAGCAAGTTTATTCACCACTTTTATAGGGCTTATATTTTCACTCAATACGCTAGTTGCTAACGCGATGAACGAAGAAAAAGCGATCCTTGCTGGAGGTTGTTTTTGGTGTGTAGAATCAGATTTCGACAAAATAAAAGGTGTGACTAAAACCATATCGGGCTACATTGGAGGACATCAAAAAAATCCGACCTACAAACAAGTTTCCCGTGGTGGAACTGGGCACACCGAAGCAGTGGAAATTACTTTTGATCCGACAATAATTAGCTACGAAAAATTGTTAGATATCTATTGGAGGAGCATTGATCCAACCACTGCGAGCAGTCAATTTTGCGATCACGGCAGCCAATATCGTCCTGAGATATTTTATCTGTCGAAAACTCAGAAAGAGGTGTCGCAAGCTTCAAAAATGGCTTTAGAAGAGAGCAAACCGTTTAAAGATCCTATTATGGTAAATATTACCAAAGCCACAACGTTTTATCCTGCTGAAGATTATCATCAGAATTATCACAATAAAAACCCTATTCGATATAAATTTTATCGTCACGGTTGTGGCAGAGATGCGAGATTAGAAGCGCTTTGGGGCAAAAGTTAAACTTCTGTGATAATTCCGCCATTTCTTCGTGAACTCCTTGTAGTGAAATAGTTAACGACACCTAACCACTACAAGGAATAAAACCACATGAAAAAACTTCTAACTTCAATTGCAGCGTTCGGAATATTAAGCTCCTCCCAAGTAATGGCCCAAGATCTTTCGATTAAAGTGACAAACCTTACCAACGGTATTCATTTCACTCCATTATTGGTATCAGCTCATGATGCTAACAGCCGTCTTTTTATGGAAGGAACGACTGCGTCAACTAGCTTGCAAGCCATGGCAGAGGGTGGTGACATTTCAGCTCTTTCGACTGATATTCAAGCATTGGGTGGTGATGTTTCAGAGAATCCGGCGGCAGGTCTATTAGCTCCTGGGGCAAACACCAGCTTCACATTAATGACCGGTTCCACAAACACATATCTTTCTTTAACAGCAATGCTGCTTCCCACAAACGACGGCTTTGTCGGCGCAGATAGCATTATGATTCCTGCAACTGCTGGCACCTACACATATTATCTTAATGCGTATGATGCAGGAACCGAAGCCAATAACGAAGTAATTAACGGAGCAGGTACACCGGGTGATTTAGGCATTCCTGCAGATCCATCGGCGGAAAACGGTACTGGTGCAACAGGTATCACAACCGCAGAAAATAATACGATGGTTCACATTCACCGCAGCAACATGGGTGATAGGGATGCAACAGGTGGAACAAGTGATTTGGATAGCACCGTGCATCGCTGGTTAAACCCTGTGGCGCAATTGATCATTACCGTAAATTAAGGAGATGATCATGAAATCGAAACACATACTAAAATTATTTACCGCTGGAATTACGGCAGCTTTATTAGTCCTCTATTTAAGCGCGTGCAATATGGACGACGACGATGATGACAACGATATGCAAGAAGAGACAACCCGTGAATTCAGTGTAAAAGTCATCAACCTGACTAATAATCAGCCTTTTTCGCCCATTACTGGTTTGCTTCATGGTTCATCCTATCAACCTTATTCATTAGGAACTTCCGCAAGCAGCGCGCTAGAAACGCTCGCAGAATCGGGAGATAATAGTGCTTTCCTCAGCAATGCTAACGTAGATAACAGTGCAGCAGGTAGTGGCATTTTAGCGCCAGGTGCTAACGAAACAATCATGCTGGAAAGTGATGACGATAAAATTAGGCTAAGCTTGTTAACAATGCTGGTCAATACTAATGATGGTTTTGCCGCTATCGAAGGTGTTGATATTAGTGGGCTCGAAAAAAACGAATCACTTATGTTACATGCAAAAGTATATGATGCAGGTACGGAAGCAAATAGTGAAGCAGCGGCAGATGTTCCTGGACAGATGGGTGAAGGATTCAATATGACACGCGATGATCGAGATTTCGTCTCGGTTCATTCTGGCATCGTCAGTATGGAAGATGGATTAACAACTTCAGCATTGGACAGTTCACATCGATTTGATAATCCTGGTGCAAAAGTTATTATCACTCGTATTAACTAATACTCAGAAAGATTGCATAGGGGAGCCGATGAAAATAACGGTTAACGATATGGAAATCGTTTACAAGCGCACGCAGTATACCGTGCGGTGTTTTCAACGGCTCTCCTTTGGTTTCGATTCAGATCTATAATATATGAATACAAACATGACCCATAAAATCCTCATCGTAGAAGACAATCCTGATATCGCCAACCTCATACAGATGCATTTGAAAGATATTCAATGCGAAGGTGATATCGCTTCGGATGGTCTGCAAGGAGTGGAAAAATTCAATAAAGGAAATTATGAACTGGTTATTCTCGACATTATGTTACCCGTGATGGATGGTCTTGACGTATGCAAACGCATTCGTGAAAAAAATAAACTGACACCGGTCATAATGTTAACGTCAAAATCATCAGAACTTGATCGTGTATTAGGTCTGGAAATTGGTGCGGATGATTACATCACCAAACCATTTAGCATTCCTGAGCTTATGGCGCGAGTTAAAGCCCAATTTCGTCGCTTGGATGCTATGGCGTTACCCACACAAACCCCACAACTGTTAGTGGGCGATCTTAGTATCGATACAGAAAAACACATCGCAACTTTAAAAAATAGAACACTTGATTTAACAGCAAAAGAGTTTGATCTACTCCTCCATTTCGCCAGCCACCCTGGCCGAGTATATAGTCGTATAGATCTGCTCAATCAAGTGTGGGGATACAGTTACGAAGGTTATGAGCACACCGTTAACTCGCATATTAATCGCTTGCGCACAAAAGTAGAACAAGACCCGGCAAAACCGCAATACATCCTCACAGTTTGGGGTGTAGGTTACAAATTTAATGAAGCAATGAAATAATGCTAAGAACATTATTCGCAAAACTTTCTATGGCGTTGGTGATTCTACTCATCATCATCGGTATTTTCTATACGCTGCTCAGCCTCTCCTCCTCGCGATATTATCTACAAGAAACCGAACAAAAACTCAATCTGAGTCTTGCAAAGAACTTAGTGATGGATAAAAATCTGGTTAAAGAAGGAAAGATCAACAAAGACGCACTAAAATCCACCTTCATGGAATATATGGTTATCAATCCGAGCATTGAGATTTATTTACTCGATCTGCAAGGAAAGATACTTTCCTATTCTGCAGACCCGGGTAAAGTCAAACGGCGCTCAGTTTCCCTATCACCAGTTATCGCATTCTTACGTGGAGAAAAACTCCCCTTGCTGGGAGATGATCCGCGTAGCCATGATCGACAAAAAATATTCTCCGTCACGCCCGTACCCAGCGATGACAACCCCAACGGTTATCTCTATGTAGTACTACAAGGGGAACAATATGACAATGTGGAACAATTTATCAAAGAAAGCATTCTCTGGAAACAAACCGGATTTGCGCTATTAGGTAGTCTAATTATCGGTTTAATTATCGGCCTCTTTTTGTTCCGAAAACTCACTTCACGGTTGTACCACCTATCGGCAGAGATCGATACTTTTCGACGCTCAGATTTCTCCAAACTCAGTTATAAAGGCCACAAGAAAAAAGGCGATGATGAAATTGATCAACTGGAAAATACTTTCAATCAAATGGGTGAACGCATCATTACCCAAATGGACGAATTAAAAGAACAAGATAATTTACGACGCGAATTGATTGCAAATGTATCCCATGACCTGCGTACTCCTGTTGCGATACTGCATGGTTATTTAGAAACCTTGGATCTAAAATCCGATCAATTAGATAAAACTGAACAATCAAAATATATTAAACAAGCACTACAGAGCAGTAATCAATTAAATGCATTAATTAGCGAATTATTTGAATTAGCAAAACTGGAAGCAACAGAAAACACACTTTCCAAAGAGCAATTTAATTACCCCGAATTAGCACACGATGTTGTACAAAATTTCCAACTTCGTGCAGCCGAGAAAAACATTAATCTCAATTTGCACATTAATGACGAATCAATATTTTGTCAGGCCGAAATTGCTCTGATTTCTCGCGTATTAGAAAATCTAATCAACAATGCAATAAAATTCACCCCTCCAGAAGGCGAAGTGAATGTAACAATTGAAACTAAAAACCATCTAATTCATACAACAATATCAGACAGTGGTATTGGCATTGAAGAACAAGACCTAGAAAAAGTTTTTCATCGATTTTATCAGGGCAAAAACAATGCTAACCGCTCAACACCCGGTGGCTTGGGTTTAGCTATTGCCAAACGTATTGTGGAACTACATAACGGTAACATCACAGTGAAAAGCTCAAACGGTGGTACAAGTTTCACTTTCACATTACCGACCGAATAGGAGAAAATCATGAACCGTAGAAAATTTTTACTATCTGGCGCAGCACTACTTGGTGCATCACTAATCTCACTTCGGATAGGCGCGCAATCATCAACTAACAACGCAACGAGTATTGAAAAACTGGAACTAAGTGATACGGAATGGAAAAAACGTCTCACCCCAGAACAATATAATATATTGCGCGAGGCCGGAACAGAACGCTCATTCACAAGCCCATTGAACAATGAAAAACGCAAGGGCAGCTATGCTTGTGCTGGTTGTGATTTACCTCTATTCACATCTGATATGAAATACGACAGTCGTACAGGCTGGCCAAGCTTTTATACCACTCTGCCTAACAGTGTGGAAACTGAGCTCGACTTTAAATTGATCTACCCAAGAACGGAATATCACTGCGCAAGATGTGGTGGCCACCAAGGTCACGTATTTAACGATGGGCCTAAACCGACCGGCAAGCGCTACTGTAATAACGGATTAGCCTTGAAATTTATTCCTGCTTGATTCGCTCCATGAAAAAACTCTGAAAATCATGATTAATTTTCATCTCGTGCTATAAATATCAGAACTGCGATGACAAAACGCTCTTGTAACACGTATTGTTGCGGCACTTACCTATCAACTATATGATAATGGCCCTATACAGCAAATGTAGCGTAATGGAAATATAAGTCATGATCTTCTCTTCAAAACAAATAACAACCGAATACGTCACCCGAACCGATGCTAACAACCCGCTTTCAAGTTATTCGCTTCACGACTTTGAACTTGATGGACATACTTGGCCGTCAGTTGAACACTACTATCAAGCCATGAAATTTGAAGATGAAACATTAAAAACAGAAGTGTTAAACGCCACTAGCGCAGACGACGCACGAAAAATTGCTAAAAAGAACAAGCGCAAGATCCGCAAGGAGTGGAAATCGATTAAAGCTACTATCATGACCCGTGCGATTTATATCAAATGCCGCACACATCCCAAGGTTTCAGTGGCTTTATTGACCACTAAAGATGCTCGCCTTGTTGAAAATAGCCAATACGACTACTTCTGGGGTTGTGGTCGCGATGCTCGTGGTGAAAATATCTATGGGAAAATCTTAATGGAAGTGAGAGATAAATTAAGGGTAGAACAACAGTAACACCCCGGCTCCCTGTATTTAAACTTCAATCAAATTCTTATATTCTTATCTCACCATCAGTAACCTAACGTGATAGAGAATGACAATCAAATCTACTCGAAAAACCGATGCAGATTGACTACTCATGTTATGATTGGTCGCTTTTTATGGGTAATACTGCACTTTTCTTATCTCTAGTATATCTATGAGTTCGAAATGAACTTGCTGATAGCTCCTTGAGTTTGCTGAAAGAAGCTAAGGCTTTATTCGGTATTGGTGCAATATTCCTATCAATAAGAATATTACACTCATCTTTAATGAAATTCAGACTTTGCAGAAACGTCGCTTTCTATTCAGAAAGAATTTTAGTAAACACCTGTCTTTAACTTAGTGTAATTTAGATGTCATTATCTAATCAATTTAAAGATAGTCTTTATTCTCATCTTTCTTCAACCCTGCAAATATCAATACACAACCACAAATAACTGTAACCATATATAGAATCGATGAGACGCCGTGTAACATGCCAAATTGTTTCGCGGTGTCGGTTCCCGACTCAATGCCCATTGCTTTAAGATCAGCCATCATCGGTTGAACAACAAAAGCTGATGCCGCCACTAAAACAAGCATGAGTAATAACGCAATTCCGCGCCACTGCATAAACAGTTTCGTGCTCACATCTTTATATCGAAGCATTAATAAAACGCCGCCACAAACCAAACCGATAAATCCAACCACTTCAAACATTTGCCCGGCAAGGCTACCAGCCAGCTTGCGATCATCAAGTGTTTTAAACAGCACGGGGGCTGCGATATAACCAATACCAACCATTACCCCAGTCCACAAAGAGAGAATTAAGCGTTCGAAACTTGCTAGCTTGTCCATATTATCCTTTTCCTAATAATTTTAGGCCTGTCTGAAGATCATTTTTTATGTCTTCAATATCTTCCAAACCGACGGCTATTCTTACCAAACCATCATCAATACCAGCAATTGCCCGAGCTTCGTCTGTTAAACGACAATGTGTTGTTGTTGCGGGATGAGTAATTGTTGTTTTAGCATCACCCAAGTTCGCAGTAATTGACAACATTTGAGTCTGATTTATTACATTCCAAGCGGCATTTTTTCCACCTTTCAAAACAAACGACAATACACCGCCAAAGTCTTTTTGTTGTTGTTTTGCTAACTCATGCTGCGGATGGCTTTGCAACCCTGGATAATTTACCTGCTTCACCTCATCTTGCGCTTCCAACCATTGCGCTAATACTAACGCACTTTCGCTATGCGCTTTCATTCTTATACGTAATGTTTCCAAACCTTTTAAAAACACCCACGCATTAAATGGACTCATGCTTGGGCCAGCGGTTCGTAAAAAGCCGTAACAGGCTTCGCCAACATATTCTTCATTGCCAACAATTGCCCCACCAATGCAGCGGCCTTGGCCATCTAAATATTTTGTTGCTGAATGAATAATTATATCAGCGCCGAATTCCAGAGGCTTTTGCAAAGCCGGTGTGCAAAAACAGTTATCCACCACGAGTAAACAGTTTTTACGATGCGCAATTTCTGCCAGACGCGCAATATCAACAATTTCAGTCAGGGGATTTGAAGGTGTTTCTAAAAATAGAAATTTTGTTTTTGGTGTTATCGCAGCTTCCCATGCATCATAGTCGGTCAAAGGCACATAACTCACATCAATACCAAATTTTGCAACATAGTTATTAAACAAAATAACAGTTGAACCAAAAATTGCGTTTGATGAAATAAAGTGATCACCTTGTTTTAATAAGGAGTAGCAAGTCGTGGCAATTGCAGCCATACCGGATGAGGTAGCCACACATCTCTCTCCACCTTCCATTGCAGCTAATCGCTCTTCAAATGTGCGAACAGTGGGGTTGGTAAAACGAGAATAGATGTTACCCGGTTCTTCTCCAGAAAATCTTGCTGCAGCATGTGCGGCTGATTCGAAGACATAACTGGAAGTCGGGAAAATTGGTTCTGATTGCTCACACTCATGAGTGCGAATTTGACCACCACGAACGGCGATAGTATCTAAGGAATATTCATCATTTATTGACATTGCTCTACCCACTATATTGATTATCATTTTTCAGCAGGCATAAAAAAACCCGCTCAGTTGACACATAAGCAGGATCACCCTCTTTAGCAGTATTTATATAGCGCCCGCAAGCTGTGTCAAATCAGCGCTAATGCTAAATTTAAACTAAGACGAGAGGGAGGTCAACCAGAATTCAGCGCCCATCCCTTTATAAGCGCTACAAAGCCGGAGTAATTGTTAACCTAAGACACCAATGGTTTAATTTCCCTATATCGGCACCGGCCAAATCGGCTACTTTCAACTGCCAGGTTCCTGTTGCATTTTCGCGCAGCAGATCTTGTAGCACAGCAGTATCCTCCAACTTATAGGTTTTTATAATATTATCACTCTCCCAGCCTTGCTGATCGTGCAAAAGGATTTGTTTTCCAGAAGGAGAGAGTAAACTCACACGTAAATCCCCAATATAGGTATGTGTGATATCAAGATCTATCTCAATTTCATCGACGTAACCCTGCTCATCGACAGTTGTTGTTGAGATGATTCCTGTTGAATCGTTATCCGGAATTCGAGTACTGGCAAAAACCTCATAAGTCACGAACAGATTCTGCTGTATTTGACTAGTAATACCCCAGCTTAGCAATCGACCACGATCGAAATTCGCCAGGTCTTTCACATGAAGCTTCCACTCGCCGTTTACGTTCTCACCGGCAAGATCCAGTAATGCAGGCAGATCCGTACTGGTATACGTTTTTTGTAGATTATTTCGGCTACCACCGTTGCGATTATGTAAAACCACTTCACTACCTGATGGAGAAAACAGGAGCACAAGCAAATCACCAATGTAACTGTGCTCTATATCGACAACAACTTGAATAGAGGCGATCGTTCCCTGCGCTGTGATCTCCAATTTATCAATAATTCCAGTGCTATTATTATCGGGAATGTCGACATTTGGGTTAGACTGCTGAGATATCTCGGCTCCAACTTGGGCTTTACGTTTCACCGCTTCTGAAACTGCTTTGAATGCATTGACACGACCATAACCAAACCACTGAGAGTGGCCGTTACTATCATAACTCCCAAATTCCTTACCCAACTGTAGATCAGCCCGATTATCAACAATCTTATCTGTTGTTGTCTCCAATATTTGCCGGACTTCTTTGGCGGTTAACTTTGGATTAGCAGATATAACCAATGCAGCAATACCTGCAACTAGCGGACACGCACTGGATGTACCCCCAAAACCACCGGTGTAATCTGCACTGGAATAACCACTGGGGCCGACGCGATCGGTTGTAATTATTCCCCACCCAGGGAGCGAATCAGAAATTACCGGATAAGTATCAGGCCGTGTATTATTGCTCGGTGCACAAACAGAGATCTCTTTTCCCCAGTTGCTATAGGCTGACTTTTTTGCTTCGCTGGTACAGGCAGATACAGAAATAACATATTCATTACTCGAAAAACCATCCATCCAACGCACTTCACCATTTAAAGAATTATTTGGCCAGCCAGATTCATTCACTTTACCGTTCACCGGTCGATTGGAATTACCCGATGCAAAAATTATCACACACCCTAAACCATTACGGCCTTGAGTCGCTGCTTTTTTCAATGCCAACTTTTGTCGCAAAGATAGAGGAAATATTCGTGCAGCAGGACCCCAACTACAAGAGATAACACTGGCTCCTTTTTCTGTAGCCCAGGAAAAATACTCCTCAACAGAATTATCATCAAGATGACTCATACGAATCGGCATTAACCCACAACCTGGTGCAACACCCACAACTCCACTACCATTCTCTTCGGCAATAGCAACACCAGCACAGGCAGTACCGTGATTATCATCGGCACGTTCTGGTAACGGTTGGAAATCACGCCCTACAAAATCGACCGGAGCAACCACTTTGCCTTCTGCTTTAAAATCAATATGATTAATATCAATCGAGTCATCCAACACAGCAACAATAACACTACGTTTTCCACGTTCGACATCCCAGGCTTTTTCTGCATCTACATGAGAATCAGGCGAAAGAAATGGCCCACCTTTGTGAATGAGATGCCATTGATGTTGAAAATAGGTGTCTTTAGGCCGATAGTTTTGCCGCGTAGATATCACCACATTAGGTTCTGCCAACAAAACATCATTTACTACCATCAATCGATTGGACAGCTTTACCGGATTCTCTTTTGCTTGAGCGCTAACGGAAAATACAAAGGTATTATTCAACTCGGGAATTTTTTTAACAAGATTCAAACCATACAACAAAATAACATTTTCAATCTTGCTATTACTGGTTTCAGCTTTAAACTGAACGGTTATCTCATCACTAAAAACAATTTTCGCTTCAGGATTATCTGATAATGAGTAGACATGAGAAGCAAATTCTGTCTCTGAACCCTGTCGAATATCAGACATCACCTCATCTCTTTTCTTGCTATCAACCACAAACTCTTCAATCTTTTGGCGATAGAAAGATTTATCGTGGGCGATATTGTAATGACTGGATATATCTTCGTTACGTTTGCCGCGTTTTAAACGAAGCGCGATTCGATCGGGGATTTTTTCAATCGCAATTTCTTCCCCGTCGCGATAAAAGGAGTTTCCTAATACTGCTTCATCTTTCATTTTCGATTTCCCTCCCCGCTTTTTAATTCGATTCTATCCAACGCTTCCATAGCTCCATCGATAACAAACGTCCCTGCTCAGGTTTCCCCCAGTGGTAGGCTCCATTCGTTTCCCACAACTCATTCCATTTATGTCTAGCAACATCAGACAATGCGCGAGGTTTGTAGAGATTGTTAACTTTGTTGTAACTCACCAATTCAAAAACTTTTTGAGCGTGTTGGCGAGTTTCGCTATTTTCATTGTTTAGCAGAGGAAGTGTATTCAATAAAACATCTTCCCCGATGTTCGCTAGTGACAAAACAGAGGGGGTCACATCACCGTGCGCAAAATCAGCAGCATCATCTATCGTTTTAATACACGCTTCTAATGCCTGTGATGAATGTATTGCCACAAGCCCTTGCGCAGATAAAGAGCGCACGTTTTCATTTTCTGCACTTAACTGTTGTTTAAAGATATCTTCACAACGTTTATCCTGCAATTTAATCAAAACGGAAAGCAGTAAGATTTTCGCCTTGTCATCTATCGTTTTTTCCAAATAAGCAATCAGTTCAGGAACAATTTTCTGTCCTCGGTGAACCAGAGCTACAATGATCTGCTTTTGTTCAGATCCTGTAATGTCGGCTAAGTTTTCTAATAATTCTTGAAGTGTTTTTTCACTCATGGCATAACAATAGGTGTGGAGGCAGTGCGCGCAAAGCTCATTACTACACGCCTATTTGCCCGCCATGAACCTTCATTGGCACCACCACGTGGTGAAAATTCAGTTGTCTCGCCCCAACCCACTGCCCATTCAATCCGCGATGCATCAATACCCATGGAAGTTGCAATTCCTTGAACACTTAATGCACGCTGCTCAGCCAAGTCTTCATTTAATCCTCGACTACCTCGTTCATCTGCATGACCATCAATTCGAATCTGCACATCAGGGTAACGATTCAAATAGTCTAAAACACCTGCAATTTTTGCCTCTTCACCGGCTATGGGAACACCAATACCGGTTTCAAAATAGAGCACAATTGGCTCGTGAGTGTAATAGCCTCTAAAACGTTCCAACGCTTCGTTGAAAGTTGCTGACTCCGTATCAAAGGCCTGTACATATTCGTTTTGCACAACACCAGAACGAATCCCAAAACCCCACTCCAATGCGCCATAAATTGCTTGGGTATCTGTCGCTTTTGCCACTGTTTCAAAGTCAAAGTCCCAATCAAAAGGTGTTCTTGGGTAATCATAGAGTGATGTTTGTTGAATATCGGTGGGAGAACGTAACCAACCAAACTGATTAGATGGTGCTGAAGATACCCAGTGCTCAATATAATTTGGCCCTACTTCTGCGGTTCTTTCTTGCCCAGCAGTATTTGCGTCTACCATCCACCCCTCAGGTGCCGCATTAGCGCCAGTAGTCATTAATTCCATTCTTCCCGCCTCAGCACCAACACCTGCAGCAGCCAGAACATTCGTCCAATCTACTGGAGAACCAGGCGCTCCTGTTTGCCCACCGACATCAGTAAAGTTAACCGTTTGAATTAATCCTATCTGCGCTGAGTAGGGACCAGTCGGCTCTGGTAAAAAACGAATATGGCCTTGCATTCCCGGTGTATCCGGTGCCGCTTTAGTAACCATATCAATTTCAAAACCACCCAATGCTGTGGGTAACGACTGCATCAAATCAAACTGAGGTTCAGCATCAGCAACACTATTCTGCTGAACCACATGTGTTAATTCATGCGCAAGTAGATGTTCCCCTTCGTGGGTTTGGGGATTAAATTTTCCCTGATTGAAGAAAATATCAGAACCTAGCGTAAATGCGTTTGCACCCGCGGATTGTGTTAATTGATTAGCTGTTGAATCTGTATGAATGCGTACTTGGCTAAAATCTTTATGAAATCCAGATTCCATTACCTGGCGCGTAGAATCAGATAACGCTTGCCCAGAACCTTTATTGCGCTTTGCTGCAACACCAACATGACTTCCTAAAGAGGAGGTCGCTTTCGATTTTTTTCCTTCTAGCTTATATTGAACGCTAGTGGGTTGCACTGAAGAAAAATCACTTGTCTCTATCTCCGCTGCTTGCCCTGAATTTCGATTAACAACTGCATCTGCCATTTTGTCTGCTTCAGATTCACAAGCATCAATCGAATTCTGCTGCAACATTTCATTATGCTTCGCTTTTCTATTTTCCACCGCTTCTTTAGATGGCAAGATATCCGGTTTTACATTCTTTAAATAACGCGGAATTCCAACATTCTTCGTTATTTTATTTGCTCTCTGCTTTGAATCGCTATGCGTTTCATCAGATTTATGATGTTTTACATTTTTTGGTTTTATTGCTAAATCTGACATAGTTTTTTCCTTTTGCGTTATGCAAATCCGTTTTCTCCAGCAGGCACCGGAAAATCTCCCATTTCAGGTTGAGGATTAAAAATATCCATAATGCCTTGCTGAATATCTCTAATCTGTCTCGCCAAACGTAGATCGGAAACATGGCTATCCAACGCTTCTGCCCATGCATCAAAATAGAAAGGTTGATGACCCATACCTCCGCCCATTAAATCATTCGGACCATCAACGGTTCGCCCCACGGCATCTGTGCCTGTATGCCCATATTCACTAGCCCCCGGACTTAATTCATCGCTATCCAAACCTTCACCGGGATGATCCAAACCGATAAAATGACCAAACTCATGCACGGCAGGAACTTGCGTGACTCCCGGAGCCGAAGATGCTTTTGCGACGGGGGTATTATCAGCTTCGTCCAAGGTGCCATAACGCCTATTGCTACTTGAAGTACGGAATTCCCCAGTGGGATTTGAAGAGACGTCCACTTCCCAATCCTCTGAAATCGATGTATCTCCGTTTGGAACCAACTGAATGTCTAGCTTTGGCTTATAACCTTGGTCTATATTTTCTTGGGGAAGTACATCATTTGCGCTAGCAGGTGGCTTTAAAACATAAGCGTTATTATTGAAGTTACTCTCAATGGAACTTTCAAAATTCGAACGAAACGTATTTATTCTCGTGTCGGTCCATCCTGTATTATTCCACCAATCGGTCCAGGTATTTTCAAATATCAACTGCACCAATAGTTGCCGCTTCACTTCACGATTACGATCATTCACCCTCCATGCCTCTCGAAATATTTTACTGCTATCGGTGTATTGAGTTGTATGTGCTAATTCATGCGCCAACAATCGCTGGCCATCACTGGACTCAGGATGATATTGACTTTTATCAAATCCAATATGATTCCCCTGAGTGAAAGCTCGCGCATTCAAACCTTGAGCAATTTGATGAGCAGCTGGATCAGAATGAATTCGAATATGATCCAAATTCTGATTGAAACGTGACTCAAAAAAAGTCTTCGTCTGATTAGGAAGGGATCTGCCACTTCCTAAACCGACACTGGAAAGATTATGTGTATTTGTTTGCTGTATTGAATTGGAAGGCCGACTTAATGCAGTGTTGGATACAACTCCATCAGATGATAACGCTTTTTCAGCAATTTGATCAGCCTGCTGTTCCTGTAACTCCGATGTTCGGCTAACAGGGTTGTTTGCGAATGAAGAAATGTCATTACTGTCTTTTGTTGATTCTACATCAGCCAATTTCGCTTTCATTCGTATTTTTGGCATTCTTTGCGTTAAATACTTTGGCACACCAACATCTTTAGTGGCTTGCTCTTTTGACGCAGCCCCGTGTTCTGATGAACTTTTGTTTCGCGTCCGCCCTTGCTGCTTATACAATGTACTCATAAAAATAAATTCCGTTTCAGTTCATGCCACATACCATACATTATAGCTCACCCTAACGTTGCATAAAATTTCGCTTAAAAACCGCGTTGCTGCTTCTATAGCAGCATATTAGCGTTTTCGCACTGTTTTTCTAGATTTCACTTACGACTGCATGGACGCAGGAGATAGAACAATGCCTGGAGCAGTTGTCGAGAGTGACTAAGCTCAAACCAGAAAACCAGTGCGAAAACGCTACTATACTCGCTCTATAAGCTTTTAATTCCGATATCTTATACAACGTTAGGGTTCAGAATCTAAAATGCTCCCTGCATTCCAAAATTAAAACGATATTGTGTCAATGGGTCGTACATTAACTGTGCGCCAATACCAAACTGCATACCACCAGCTTGTTGCTGGTTATAAATATCACTCGCAGTTCCCCCCATATCACTTAACGCGCCTATATTAGCCTCCTGGCTACGATATGCTCCCATAGGATCTTGAAAAAAACTGGGGGCAGCACCAGCAACACCATAAGCAGCCGGCCACGCGGCATTTGCTTCAGCCCCCAACACGTTAGGCATAGGGAGAAGTGGCGCACCATAACCAATCCCGAGATTAAAACTATCCTGAAAATTTGTTCCTATTCCAGCATGAAAATTACCATAAGAACCGGTCATAAATGCATTACCTTGCGAAGCATCCGCGCCATACCGACTTCGATAATCGCCCCACATAGCAGGAAAACCGTGCGGATCACCATAGTGATAACCTAAGCCCAAATTTCCACCAAACATATCCATTCCCATTTGTGCAGTCGATGTGTTTGCGGATAAAGAAAGCGGCCCGTACCGGTAACTCAGTGAAGGTGGCAGAATACTATAATCAAAGCCGTTTTCTTGTTCTTCATCCTCTTCACGTTGTATTGTCATCTGAGTTGAGGTGTGATTAGCTGTGCTAGTATCAGAACGGTTGGTATCAGAGCAATTGGGAATCTTGTTGTTAGCGCTAGTTGAGGATAGCGTTGCAATATCACTCGCAACATTATCCGCTTGAGTTTCAAACTCGCTATCGACTCTGCTCAACTGAACACTAGGTGTGAATCTCTCACCACTAATTTTATTATTTTTTTGTTGAACAACATGCGTCAACTCATGGGCAAGTAATTTTTTTCCATCATGAGATTCCGGCGAAAATTTTCCTTTAGCAAAAACAATATCGTTACCGGTAGTGAATGCTTTGGCCTTCAACGATTTAGCGAGCTGCTGATGTTTTTCATCTGAATGAATCCTCACTTGAGAAAGATCTGTATTAAAATGTGTCTCAAATCCTTCACGGGTTTTATTTGGTAATGGGGAACCATTGTATTTAGCGTGTTTTACATCAACGTGGGATGTGGGCTGTTGTGTAATGTTTGCCTTATCTGCACTGCGTTGCAAAAATAGAGGCACACCGACTTTATGATTCTGTTCACTGTGTGGCCCTTTAGATAGCGAATCTACCGACTCATTCGCATTCCAGTTTTTTATATGTCGAGATTTATATTGCATCGTACTATCGAACCTAATGACTACTTTCGTTGTGTCGGAATCCAGCCCAACCTGCATTTCGGGCGCGAACCTCTTCTGCAAATTGCGCCGAATTTTCTTCGATATAATTAAGAACATCACTGTACCACCAAAGATTCTCATAGGGATGGCCAACGACTTTTCTTGATTCCATAATTAAATCATGAACAGCTCCCCTTATCCCTGCTGACTCAGAAAAACCTGTCAAATCGGGTTCACCTAAATCTATATGGCTAACTTCAATATCAAAAGGAGTTTCATTGGTATTAAGTATTCGCCTTTGATCCTCGGTATAGGCAACTGCGGTAGAAGCAACTTCTCGATTCAATACAGTCATAATGGTTCCTAGAACCAAACTTTGTGGATCAAATCCCGAACTTCCTTCCATATATAATTCTACCTGTTCTACCAGTTGAGACTGCAAAGCACTGAGCTTTTTGTTCGCTGTATCACGTTCTTCAAACGTTTCAGCATCACCAATTTCATTCGCACAGTCCTTTATTTCATCCGCAAGTTTCAACATATCGCGAGCAATACTTCGGCTCCATCTCGGTGTGAGAAGTGCTGTCCCTACAATAGTTAATTTATCCCCAACTCCGCGAACTGTAGCGGCTGACTCGCTACGCATTCCATCTATATCGTAGCTTTGCCCTTCAGCATGTCCGTGCTCTAAAACATATTCTCCAACTTCCAACGATTCTTGTACACGGTTATCTAAATCGGTTGAAAAGTTTCGAGATGTTCTTGGCGTTGCACCTCTACCGCGCTCCCAAGGGAGAACATAGCCATCTTCCCAAGGCATTCCTGCTTCGTTTGGATGTGCTGGAGCTGGACGCTCACGAGTATAACTTTCTGTGTCACCTTGTGCGCTCCACACAGCTGTCATTTTCTCTCGCATCATGGATATGGCAACAGTCGCTAATCGAAAGGCGATACCAAAGAATATGCTATTACCATGATCCTTTGCTATTTGGCTATGTGATGGCCCCGCTAAGACTTGCTCGGGCGTAGCGGCAAATACAGCTTCACGCTCTGCAGCCTCAGCCATCTTTAAGCGTTGTTGCTCAGCGACGGGGATTTCCCCGAATTGAGCCTCTAACTCCATCATCTGTTGCGATATGCTGGAAAATTCTCCGCGCATAGTTCCCTGGTTTGCTTCTCTCACACGCATTAAATTTGTATCTGAGACTCTTTGCTCCGCCATTTGTGTTTCAACTTGTTCCGCGTAAGCAGCAAGTTGAGGGTTAACAAAACTATAAGCCCAGTTAAGCACCGCAGCAGGAATAGACGGAAAGGGGACGCTTTGAATAATTGCAACATATTCAGCAGAGCTTTCTCCACCGTATTGACCAACAAATGCAAGAATCAATTCTTTTTGTGCTTCACCCACTGCCGGGTTCGATTCAGCGTGCAAGCCTTCACGAAGAAAACTAATCATTTCATGACTTATTGAAATTGCCGTATCGAGTGTCGCAAAAGAACCCGTCGTTAAAATGGGCCGCGACTCGCTAATCATTGCATTTTCGTAAGGACCAGCGGGAATAGTGCCAGCAAGGGTAAATATTTCTGCACCTTCGTCAAGGTAGTCAGCAAGCAATGTTGGATTGTCAGCCAACACTCTATTCGCGGCTATTTCAATCCAATTAGAATGTGCAAACAAATCTTCGATTGGATGTAATGCCGCACCGAAATGCATCATACCTTCTGGGGTTCGTCCTAACTCTGACGCAAGCGTTAATCTCCGTTCTATATGTTGATTGGTACGACGAATAAATGCCATCACGCCGGTTTGATCCACCGAGAAAATATTTGCATCAATGTCTGCACTTACCGAAGCAGAAGGATCAACCGATTCTTGAGGTGTTGCGTTTGCACCCAAACCACTATCAGGAATTGGATCAATTGCCCTCCCCTCTACAACGCTGGGTTGTGCGGTCAATACATCGCCACTATCACCGCTAGGCTCCAATAATCCAGCAGGGCTATCCATATGTTCGGCAGGAATATAAAAGCCCATTTGCTCTGCCGAAAATGATTGACCAAACTTTTTAACTCCCATGTATTTTAATAAAGCAAACCGGACATGATGGGGGATAGAAGCCTGCATTGTCGGTACGAATGCCTGATTCACATCACGCATCCAGTTTCCAATATAGATTTGGGTAATCTCGTCTTGTGTTAAACCACCGCTACCACCCAACCCCACGCGTTCAGCACTCTCATGATAGCGTGCTTCAAAACGTTGTATATCAGGAATATCTTGTGTGCTCTGTTGCGCAGTGTGTGTAATTTCATGCGCCATCAATCCGATGTCAGATGTACTTTCTCCACGACCTAAAAAAATATTATTCTGGTGCGTAAACGCTCTGGCATTAATATCCCTCGCGGCTTTTTGAGCAGCATCATCGTTGTGAACTCTCACACGAGATAAGTCGGTATTCAGTACTGACTCCGTTCTAGATTTTATTGGTTCGTTTAACGGCTGCCCACTGCCAGGCGAATTAATTGTATTACTAACAGATGGAGATACAGTTGATAGACTATTATTCGTTTTATCCGACTTTTGTTGGAATTTAGGTATTCTATTCCTGTTGTGTGAACCAAACGATCTGAATGGGGTTATGTTCTTCTGTTTGACATCATCTTGCATTGGCAGTCGCATAACTTTATCTGCAACAGCATCAGCTTCTCGCTCGTATTCATCATCAGGTTCGCCAATTGTTAACTTTGCTTGAATATTTGCTTGAATAGACGCACATTGAGTAGAGGTACTATTCTTCTTTGTTTGAAGCACCTCTTCCTCTTCATCATCCTCTGCTGTTTGACGCTGAATAGGTGGTGTGCTCCCACCCATCACTGAACGTTGAAGATAAAGAGGCATTCCATATTGCTGAGAAAGTGTATCTTCGACCTCATACTCGTGCTCATGACTGAAATCCCCACTTGAAGCCTTTTTTTGAGAAGCATTATCTTTCTCTTTAGTGCCTGTAGGTTTAGCAAGTTCCATTCGTCACTCCACCGTATTCCACCAAAAATTTAAATCTTACTAAATTGAATGGGGATTTTTTTTCCAAGCTTTCGATATTCAGATTTGATGCCTTCAACTAAATCATCATAACGAATTTCTCTGTTAGCTGATTTCGCTAACAATGAAGCAGTCAATACAATATTTCGAATATGCCCACCACACAAATCTGCTATAGAAGATAACTGATTAAGCTGCGAATGACTTAAGTTATGCTCATCGCCTAAATGACAACGCCACAACTCGCGACGCTCTTCCGGTTTAGGTGGCTGAAACTCGATAATCATATCGATTCGGCGTGTAAAAGCAGAATCAAACCGTGCTCGGCTATTACTTGTCATTAATACAATTCCACTGTAGGTTTCTATGCGCTGCAATAGATAATTCGTTTGTGCATTGGCAAAACGGTCATTGGAATCATTGATATCAGTTCTTTTACCAAACATAGAGTCGGCCTCATCAAAAAGTAAAATCACCTCCTGCTGTTCCGCTTTATTCAATAATTGTGATAAATTCTTTTCTGTTTCACCAATGTATTTACTGCTCACCGATGCTAGATCAACACGATATAATGGAAGATTAAGTGCTGTCGCTAACCAACTTGCGGCTAATGTCTTTCCTGTACCAGAAGATCCCACAAACAGTGAACGTACACCAGACTGGTAACGTGAACGAAGAGTGACACCTAAATTATCCGACAACGTTTCCCGGTGCTTACAGCGGGTTGATAGCAGTTGCAGCTCATTTCTTGTTTTCTCCCCTAATACCAAAGCATCGTCAGGAATTGTATTGTGAATGAGCTGAGCCAAAGAACCTAATCCCGTTCCTTCGTTTAATCGATTGGCAGTGTATAAATCCTGCATATCGATAACCGTTCTGTTGTGATTTTCTGCAACACGAGATGCTAGCTCAGACAGCTCCGCGATGCGGCTACTTGAATGAAGATGTTCTTCTGCTAACTGATGAAACTCTGTTCCAGGAGGTGTCTGTTTTTCCCATAATTCCAGTCGTTCGCTGCGTGTTGGTTTTTCAATTGTCCACGTAAGAACAACACCTTCCGGATAATCAATAACACCCTCATTGCTACAAACAACAATTATCGGCCCCAAATATCCGGGGATTTTGGGTATTCGTTGACTATCATTCGGACCTAGCTCAAACGTAAACACGGGTGTCGCAGCATGTAGATAAAGATAAGCAACAAGACCTGGCAAAACCTCTGTTGAATTATCAAGAAACAGCGGATTATACTTATGCATTCGTATTGTCAACGCGGCAATATTTTCTGCTTCAACCTGACAACCGGAACGTATTAACAGTACTTGTCCTTTTTTCTGATAGAGTGAAAACGTCTGCCGCTTTGCATCTTCAATCACAGACTCAGGCAAACAAATCTGTTTTGCCACACTTGCACGGCTATTTGGCCACTTTGCAGGTAATCCCTGTAAAGCAATTACCAAAGGAATAGGCAAACTTAAAGATTGCTCCGGGATTGGTGCGCTTGGATTAAGTATTTTTATTATGCCTGTTTCTACTGCTTTTCCCGATATCAGTAAACTTGCAGTCAACGCACTGTCTTCAAATTCAAACTGCGCGTATACTGAATTAATCAATCCCATTGTCGGACGAGATCCTCCGATAGGTGCCTGCACATAAGCAATACAACGACCAATCAGTGCATCCTTTTCCACACCTAACAGTAAGACTAAAGCCAAAATTTCGCAATCAGTCAAACGTAAATGGTATCCTAACGCAAGTAATCTCCGATCATCTTCACATGCGTGAGAAACAATTCGGCGATACAACTGTTTTAAGTCACCTTTTCCCGATATTAGTTCTAAGTAGCTTCTCAGATAATTTTCTTCAAAATTTCCATTATTTGAATCTTCTGAAGGGAGTGAAAAACTAGCAATAAGGCCCATAACCAAATCACAAAGTGTTACAGAAGTTTGGCTTTCATCCGACGGAATTTCTTCTACTTGTGACTGCCTCTGTCTTTGTATCGCTACATCATCCAATATCATGCTCAGTCTCACTCAAATCATACTGAAAACTAACAACGTACGCTAACCACTGAATCCACCCAGGGTTAATATCCAAACCATTACGACGAATACGCATATCCACCCGCTTACCTTCAAATATAAAATCGAGGTGTGTTCGAGTCATACAATATTTTCCCGGTCGAGTGACAAGGCTCTTAAGTGAGATATTTGCATGACTGCGTAAGTAACGATAAATAACAACGAGAATATTTCTTGTTATTTTATCTATTGAAAGCGATAAGTTGTCTGCTTGGCTTTCAATTACCGAATGTATCCGCATAATATTTTTAATACTATCTGGCGGATTACTTTGCCACTGGGCAATAATCAAGCCTTTATCATCAAGCAAGCGATACTGAGAATTACATTTGAGTAGCTGGAGTGGCTGACGTTGATCAATAAATGCAACCCAGCTATAAGGGATGGAGAATATTTCTAACTCGTCAAGACTAACATCGTTGCTTTCTCCCAAAAAATATAACAAGGGATCTTCATTGCTTACGCCACAATGTTGGGAAACTTTCCGTATCACCACTGCGGGGAAATTTAATTCGGCGAGAGTAGGATTTAACGCTAATAGCTTATCAAAATCGAGCATATCCAATAAACGAATAAAGTACCCTAAACCCGCATAGGGACTAAAACAGGTTTCACCAAATACAGTAAAGCTAGTCGCTAGTGGAATATCACTCTCTTTCGAAGGTATCGTGTCATCAACACTAAACTTCTCTTGCCTTAAAACTTCGACATCTGAATCTGGTGCATTGATATTTGAATCAGACGATTTGATATCTGAATCAAATGCATTTTTGTTAACCAAGAAATTAACCGAAGAACTTCTTTTGACATCCACTTGATCAACACTGTTTTCTGAACTATTTCGTCGTTCAAAAAATTTGATATTGATGGATTCGAATTTATCTTCTCGAATTGAAGGAAATTTCGACAAGCGTTCTTCTAAATAAATTTGTGTTTTTTCTGACGAGTTTTCAATTGAATGTTCCGCTGATCGCGCCAAACTATCTGCAATATGAATCACATATTCGATTTTTCTGCTGCTTAACGCTAAAGAAGGATTATTTATCAATACTGTATGGTAAATGAGGAAAATAGTACGGCTATCCGTTACCCCCCAATGCTTAACTTTTCTTTCGATCAATTTTCGTAATTCTAGCGAAGCGAACTGGGGTTTAGACTTAAAATGATGATCTTGTTCTTCATATTTCTGAGATTCGATTTCATCTACACGCTTGATAGCGTGCTGTCTATATTGATCTATTTTCGTGTGAATAGCGAAAACATCTACTCCGGATACTCGCAACAGTGTCTCAGCGGTTGATACATCAAGGCTTTCAAGAAAAATTATTAGGGATTTACGCTCGGCTAAAAAATTTATCAGTGATGTACAGTTAAATTTATCCTCTTGAAGAGTTGCCAATTTTTGAATAAGTGTTTGCAGCGGCAATTTTTCGTGAATAGGCAGAGAAAAACGATGTTTAATAACTTTCCAATACCAACTACCAGAGTCAAGCCCTAAAATCTGCTTTTCAAGAAAAATGAAGAGCGGCATATATTCATCACTAAACCAAACCACCTCTGAGTCGGGAGAATCAACCTGGTCAACACACACTGCAGAAGAAATTAGTTCTCTCACCTTTTTATTAATAATAGATGAAAGAGTATTAGCGGAAAGGGATAAATCAATATTTCCTATGTTCATGTATCTCACCAAAATCATTCGGTGTTTTAGTGAACTCGGTAAAAGTGAAAGTTTAAATGCCTCTTCGACTAGTTGCTGCCCACGCTTTGCTGACACATCACTTGGTGCATGGATTTTCATTTTTTTTATGTGATGTGTTGCTTCCATAGCGTTTTACAGAAATGTTAAAACTTGCTCCGCGTTTTATACATAATAAGCCTTTTTCCCCATAACAGGATTCTGTTTCATCATTCCTGGATGAGAAAAATGCGTTTTTGCACCTTGTTGTAAGGTTACTGAGGGCAACGCAGTACTTATCACTCTGGCTGATACTTCACCACTAGAAAAATCATCCACCACGGCTGTCAACATAGGTTTACTCTGCTGATAGACAAACACTTCCATACCGACATAAACTGCGTCAGGTTTAATCATCACATCAAAATAGTCACCAACTTTTACGGTCTTACTGTTTTTAACAATTCCTGAAATTATTTTGTTAACGGGAGAATGGCTAGACAGTAGTAGACAAATACGTATCACATCGTTAATTACATCCCTAGCACTGTTATCCCCGGAATCAATTTGGTTATGTAACCAATCAACATAACTTTGCATGCGCTTACGATCTAGATATTCAATCTCGCCCCAGCGAGGCAAGCTGCTCAAATTTCGCAAATTAACCGGTTCGTCGTATTGACTAAGTCGCTCAGCCCATTCTAATCTGACTTTTGCGGGAGTTTGACTGAAGCTTTGATACAAACACCCCGTAATTGATGCAATATCTTTCAATAATTGACCTAATTCATTAACAACTGTTGTATTACCATGATTTCCGTCGATCAGATCTCTTAGGGAGACACTATCCTTCACTGTCGCTTTTTTTCTTTTCCAGCTTTGCTGACGAACAACTGAAAAATCCAGTGTTGCCACAGCTTGACGCTTTGCAGATACAGTTTGATGCATTGAAGATAAGGATTGATACAAAGTGTTGGCAATTTGATTCCCACCCAAACCAACATAGGTATTGAACATTGGGATAGACTGAGATTGATTGATTTTCCCTATGGAATAATTGAGTACATTATTTTGTTGATTCTGTGTATTCAATCGTTTTAATATGGCATCTGCGACAATAAACCACTTGATTGGCGAATCGCGTAGCACTTCTACCATTGCCCCTAACTCTTCAGGTAATTCAATCTTAGATCCTAAACACAGAGGAACCGGTGTTTCAGTAAATGCCGGGTTTAATGGATGAACTGGAGTATCCTGCAACGAATCAACAACCCTTGGCCTGAAAAAAGAGAGATACGGAACATGCTTAGCGAGAATGCCTTTTCTACGTTTATTTACCGCAGCCACTCTTGCCAGTTCCTCACCAAGTAAAGTTTTAGCTACCGACACATCATAACGGGATTCTGCAATATCTACCGCGAGCGAGGAGAGTCGACGATTGGCTCTATTAATATAATCATTAATTTCTGTTTTGTATTCGAGGCACTTCGTTATGACCGTTCGATAACTATTAATTCTCGCCTCGATCAATCTTAACATCGACGATGCATTCTCCAACGCACGCACACCCGCCGAGTAGTAAGCCGCTTCATCTGCATCCGTCAGCTCCACAGTTCCATCTTTTTTAGACTGATCAATATTAACAATATCGTGATCACCCGCTAAAATTGTACCGAGTAGTTTCTCTTCAATAATTTCTTTAAATGATTTATAAAGCTCTGTAATTTTGACAATTTTTCCATCATCATCACGTTCGACGTGAACAAAGCCAGGCACGCGTACATTCTCAACAAAAATACCTAGCGCTAAAATTTCCTTTATGGTTTCATATTTAGTCGCTACCGCTGCATTTTTTGCTTCGACTGACGCTGGGCTTTTTAATCGCTCAGCAACGGTTGTTGTTCTGATTTCTGGAATCCAGCCGATAATTGCCTGTTGCTGAAAAATCCAGTTATAGGTAGGTGCAATTTCATTAGTCTGAAAGAGAAGATTTTGAGACACTATTTTTGTATCTTCTGTATCAGAAACAATTCCGCCCAACGGTATTGAAGGTGGTGTTACTTCAAAATTAATTCCGCCAGCTGAAACATCAATCATGTTCATTTTAGGAGGAGTATTAAACTTAACATCACTTCCTGTTGTTGAACTTTTCGCAGCAAAGCTAATATCTGCACTTCCTAAGGAACTACTTCTTTTTACAATCCCAGCATCAAATTTTAACTTTTCGTAAAAATTGGCTAGGTTTTCTTTAGTTCCAAGCGCTGTTTCACCTTGCGCAATTGATGCGAGAATGGGAGAGGTAGATAATCGACTACTATCATCATTACCCAACATGAGTTGCCGCAGTCGATAAATATCTGTCTGTATTTTTAGGAATTTAAGATTGACCGTGTCATCAGCAGAATCCACTGCTGCTTGAAGATCGACAATATATTGGTCCAGACCATGTTCACGAATCTTTTCACGCAGCTCTGAAACGATACTTGCACTATCTTTAGGCGATGGATTGCCATCAGCATCATACACCTGAGTCTCTATTAAGCTTTGCGCTAACCCAGAATCAAATAGCCAGTTTGCTAAATCTTCAATCGATTGGGAAACGTATGGCGCGCTACCATTGGTACCAAAATTATTTTCTAGTTTGTGCCAAACTAATTGAATGTTTAAAGGGGTATTAACGTTATTAATATTGAATAGCTCGACAGCAATAACATTTTCGCCTTCGATTAAATCATCAATTCCATCTAGGATAAATAATCCGGTGGTGCTTGAACTAATGGTAACTGGCCCTATTGAAAGATTACCATTAACAAAAATCCTGCAATCGGCAAAAATATCTATTGCAATATTTGCGGAAAACTTATCCAAGTTTTCAATATCAACTCTTTTTCGAGAAAAAAGCGATGTACTACTGATGGTCGTAGGTGGAGATAATAGCCAATCACTATCATCAAATTCTATTTCACTCCAACCAGTAGGCGCAGCCCCAAGCGTCAAAAATCGCCAGTCGGACTCATTTTCTTCTAAGGCATCTGGATCAGGATCTGGATAAACCTTTTCCTCACCGGTTAATTCTTTTGTTAACGAGGATACTTTTTCTCTCACCTCATGCCGACGATCCAACAACAGTGCGCGGCTTGCAGAGAATTTGTCAATAGCATTCTGAAACGCCGGATTTTCTGCTTCAGTTATCAACAAATTTGGTTCATACCAGACTTGGGGTACAGGCACTACAATACGTACCCGGTCTGTTTCGTTAACATGAAAAGGCTCCAAAGAAGCAGCTGCTTCCAAAACCACATCTAACTGTTCCAAGGGAACTGCAACAACCTCTACCTGATAATTGGATTGAAAAAAGTAACTCTCCCAGGTGTCGAAATTTAGCGACTGTTTAGGCAGCATACCCACCGGTGGCAAACTTCGGAATGATTCACTGATTTCCTGTGTAGTTTCCTTGAAATAAGCTTGTCGTGCTGCCTCATCTGCAAATTCTTGGGCGCTCGAATGTATGTAGCTTAGCTCTGTAACCTGTGCATTAAACTGTTGAACTCTCGCCTGCCACAAATAGGGGGAGCCATAACTATTATTAATAAGTTTATTATAGCGAGGTTTCCCACCTTGCCGGGCAACTGCATGCCTATCTACAAAACTGATATTCCACGCGTCATCAAAACCAACCAGCGCTATTGCAACGCCTAGCTCATCCCAAGGGTGATGAGAGGCCGTTTTTTCTTTTTCGAATATTTGATAAGCAATACGATTTTGCCAGTTCTTCCTGGTAACGGTGGTATCTACAATTGAAGGTGCTGGGAGTGTTAAATAGTCAGAAGGCCACGCGTAATAAACCAAGCGGAAAGCATCTGCAGTCTGCCAGTTTTCAAACGCATCGTTGCTTGGGTCCTCATCACAAGGATCACGATCATCACCAAACCCTTTCATGTCTACAGCAACAGCTTGCAATACAAGAATACCTACGCGATTAACTTCAATTCCATCATTAATTAATTCCCCTAGCCTTGGGCCGAGTTCGCGTGCGAGTAATACTTCTGAACCTGGGGATGGCGTTTCACCAGAACCATTTAAAATACCGACAGGTGCATATACTTGAATATCAACTACATCAATATGTAAACTTCGTGGCACAACGACATCTTCACCACTCAACGCAATGCCAGCACCTGGTGAAATGAGAAACTGTTTTCCATCAAGACTTTTACGTACTTCAAACCCGGAGACGACACCGCGAGAAACGCCTTGCCCCGTTAATGCCTGTCGACCACTTCTGCCTTGCTGCTCAGCAATAAGCGCGACATGACTCAAGTTACGCCCGGTAAAATAATTAAGACGCCTGGCCCAACCGCTTTCCGTATTAGGTGCCATTACGGGATTAACATCAAGCAACCACTCTCCGGCAACAGGGTTATCGATTGGTGTAACTTTCATATTCCTTTACCTTTTCAGAGAAATTACGATTTGACGTTATATTTTTTAAGCGCCCGTCGAATAAATACTTGCACCGTCGGTATTTTTTTCGTTTTGTTAGATTCAAGAATCCCAAGCAACTCAGCACTAATGTCTTTCAGCTCTGATTTTTTATCGATTGCAAGAACTAGATCAGAAAGTTCGGGGATCATTCCAGAACGTCCCAATATATTGTTATAATCAGGTGTTTTCACAAGCCCAGGCTCAAGTTTCTCAAGCCTTACCATTCCTTTAGCAAGTTCTGCATTCTTATAATTTTGTTCTGCAATAGTTACAATAGATTTGGTAATACGATTGTTCGCTTTTTTAGCCGCTTTCGCCAACTCATCTAGCAATGCGATCAAAACAATATTGGGGCTATCTTTAATCTCGCTAGAACTAACCAACGCGCGCAACAAGTCTCTCACATTTTCGTTGCTTGCCTTTTTACTTAATTGTTGATAGTTATTAGCTAGACTTAGTTCGACTAAACGCAAACTAATGCTATCTACTAGCTTTAATTCAGTCGCAAATCGTTTACTCTCAAGCTCGATATTTTCCGAAACTATTCCATTTTCAGGTTGAAGCGGGCGTTCTGTTTTATTTACTTCTTCTTTTTTCTTTGCTTCTATTGACGAAATTGAGGGGGCTACTTTTTTCGTTTTCTCTTTTGGTGTTTTTTTAATTTCTTCCCGCACACCCGGAATTGAGGGCGCATCAACTTTTTTATCTTCTGCCGGTGGTTTTGGTCGTTCCATCACTTCCGGTTTATCTTTTGGTGTAACTTTTTCTCCGCCTTCTTTTTCTTCTTTTTTGTCAGGAATGCCCCCACCAAGCGGCGGCTGTTTTCCAGAACCCGAGTCGGCAAGTTTTTCTATCAACTCTTTAATGAGCTCATGGATACGTAGATATTGATCTTTAGCCTGCTTTAATAACAACTCTTCTGATTGATGCGCCAACTCTTTAATCATTTCAAGATTTTTTGTACTAATTAGAACTTGATCAAATTCAGGTACTAGCTTCGAACGACCTAAGTTAGACAAATAAACTTCACCTTTTAGTGCTTCATTACTCTCTTCAAATTGACGAATACCTTTACCTAGTTCCTTATAATCAAATCTACGTGCAACTTGTTTAATGTTTTCTAATGTCAACTTTGCTTTTACTTTTTTAACTGTGTTGGTTTTATCTTCGCGAACCTTGTCAAACACATTATTCGGTAAATTATTTCTCGATCTCGCTAAAACAGCATTACTAGAAACATCGACTAGATCGCTAACCGCAGCGTAAAACATCAAATCAGGCGCATTACGGAAACCGTCTTGGGACAAAAATTCAGCCAGCATATCTTGCGTGGTAGAACTTGAAGAATTAACTAAAGTTGCTACCGATTCTGTTAATCCTAATTTGACAACTCTTTCTCTAACCGCACCAGGTAACTCAAAAACATCGGGAGGAGTTACAACGGGAGGCTCTTCATTTGTGGGCGGTTCTTCGTTACCGGGAGGTGTAACTTCACCAGGATCTGCACCACCCGAACCACTAACTGGCAGTGATGCGATCTCAGCTTTATAGCTGATATTACGACGACGCACATACCAAAGTACATCATTTATCGTTAACAGTTCGCGCCAGGAATCCTCACCAATAACACCCTCTATTAGACTTGGCGCTTGATATTTATTATTTAGTTCGTAGAGTGCCTCTAATGGATTTTTTCTAGAATTCTGTCCGGGAGCTGTTGACTGTAAATCGCGAGACATGCTGCTCAACTGACTGGATAGCTCACGTAATCGAGAACGGCTAACAGGAATTAAAACCATAATCGAGCTTGACTCAAAGTCTTCCCCACTTAATGAAAGATCAATGGGTGGTAATAATAGGCTTTCATCAATCAAAGGTGCTAATTCATCATCAGGGATAATGGAAAGATCAACCTCCATCTCTGCTGGAAAAAACGATTGACTAAAATCATCAGGGTTAATGGAAGAGGTGGGCATCGGCCCACAGGCTGGCAAGGCGAAGAAATAGTCCGATGCTGAAAAGCGTTTAGTGCTACTTTGCCCTTCTGTATCCATGATATATCGTAAATGACTTTCATATTGGCGAAAGTAGGCTTCACGTAAACCTCGTGGAGCAAACCCCAAACCAAGAACATCCTTGTGTTCATTACCGACATGACGTCGAACCATGTCATTATCTATCCAAGCGATAACGCCTGATTCCAGAGCTAGCATCGCTAAAGGTAAAACGCCACTTGCAAATCCTTTTTCTTTACCATCGACAAAAATCTCTCGCGCCGCGCTAGCACGTCTCAATTTCAATTCACTGGTGGTACCCAAATCCTGATAGGGAATTAATGATATGGCAACAGCGGACACAATATCTCCATCTTGTGTAATTACCTCTCCCGTTGCACTGCTTCGGTGACCTGACGGTTTACCAGTCACACTTGTTGGATAGACAGCAATGGGATTCGCCGTATATTCAACTGGGCGCAATGCAAGAATAAATAGTCCGGTGCGATTCGCTGCGGGAGCCTTGGCAATTTCTGATAACCCAAACGCCACATTAAGACGTTGCGATTCTTCAACTTCTGCCAATGACACCTGGATGTCTTCAGGGAGCATTACCATCTCACCAGCTCTCGTCAATCCATGCCCTGCGCCTATATAAACACTGCGTGCATCATCCCCTTCATCAACCAGCAGTCCATCAATGATGCCTCCACCGAGTGCTCGTCCTAATGTCGATTGCCGAGAAATAATATAGTTTTGTTCCATCGACAGGTCAGAGGCGGCGAGGAAACGACCATCAAAATAGAGTGGTCTGCGACGACTGGTATCGACGACGACTGTGCCGCTTTCTTTCATGGATTCCACATCCCGCTCTGTAATGTCGATATGTTCTCTAGCATGACCTGCAGTTGAATCAAACATCACTTCATCCTCTCATTTATAAACCAGTTTTTTGTTAACTAGTCTTTATTTCCAGTTTTTCAAAACTATTTATCCATCCACTGCGCCAGTGCGCCAGCAGCATAAACAAAATGTCTAAGATAATTATCAACTATTACAGGATCTTCAGTCCGAATAGGGCGAGGAGTATCTACACCTGTACCAGATCCTTCTCCACGAATTGCGGGAATTTGAATTCGAGCCAATAATAATGATGAGGTATCAGCAACACCGGCATGTTCCACCAGAGGGTTTAAACCACTTTCATTGTTGAATTCAGTCCCTTCTCGCCAACTGTTTAAAATACTCTCATTGAGTACATCTTGTCTTGTTCCACTGGGTTCATTTGTAATTGACTCCCATAATGGTTCAGGAATAGGAAGTGGCAAATTATTTGGTCGTAACACAGTAAACAACTCAAAATGGTCACGCAAACGCGCAGCAGTTACTGCATCAAGTGAATTAAACGGGCCATTAGCAAATGCCGGTGTTTTACCATGTTCACATGTTACAAAACGAATAAATAGATCTACCACCACTGCGTTAATAGCAGCTTCGTGTCGTGCGTTTTCTAATTTTTCAGCATCCTGTGATTCAAACCAGCGATTCAAACGTAAACAATAGGGCTTAGACATTTCAATTAAACGCCCATGGCGATCAATTGATAATCCAGGTTTTACGATAATACGCTCTTCAGAACTACCAGGCATCTCATCATGGCTATCACGTTTTTTCATCACAGCTGTAGATTGCTCACCTAATGCGACTGTGCCTAATGGTTGTCCTAACGCGTTTTCAGGGAAAATCGTTGTTGAGTTTACGGCGCTCAATGCTGCTAATTCTTCTAGAGCTGGTGTTGCAGGTTCATATTCAACCCTAAGACCAGATACTGTGCCATAACCATGAAGATAACCTAACGCTCGTGCAAGCCTTCCTCGATGATAATTTTGCTCGGCAACAAAATCCTCCGCGTTTAAAAGAACGCCTGTCGCGTAATTAACACGATCTGAATTTAGCTCAACAACCAGCGAATCTTCTTTTTTGCTCATGGTTTTTTACTCATACTCAACTCTCTCGGCCAACGACTCTCGATCAGCGACGATTTCTGACTTCAACAATAATTGATGATGGTTTGCTTTTGTTTCCCTGTTCATCAACTACCTCAAGTACAAATCGATAGCGACCGGGTTTTAGGCCGCCATCAACTTTAACTTCAGGCACTTTTGTCACCACAGGTTTATTAACAACAAACTCAGCCATAACAACTTTACTCTATGATGTAACTACTTCTCTGCGAATATCTACAGGAGTAAAGATATCATTATCACCACGATTGATCTGAGGACGCTCCACGTTATCTACCATTGTCCAGATATATCTGACAATTTGTCCGGGAGGAACATCGGATGACCTAGCACCTGAAAGAGTAAAACTATTGCCAGCTTCTATTGGACCAACAGCATCAAGTACGGCTGTAGGACGCTGTGTATCCCGAACCACAACATCAACAACACTAGGTTCAGATAAGTTTCCTGCTTCATCTTCTACGATCAATTGAAAACGATGAACACCAATAGGTAACGGATTTTTAGGATCTATCGTGACTTCCACTGTAGGTACTGCTGTTTCAACGGGTACATTTGTTTTAAACTCTGCCATTTTCCTCTCCTTTGTTATTGCAAATATTCCCAGATCCTTCGCACAAGACTTCTATTACCAAATGCACGTGATCCGTTACTATTCAACATAAATGATTCACCATACTCCACGTCATTTCCATCATTTGCAGAAATTTTAGCAATCGGTTTTTTTAACGCCTCAGAATCACCATATAAATGTGTTACACCATAGGGCGAATCAAACTTCGCCGATGTATGAATATAATCACTAAGACCAATATAAGATTCATTAACCCGAACTGGGTTACGATTTCTTGCTCTATCGAGATAAGTATCCACCCCAACTAATGAAGCCATACCCACCAAGAAAGGTCTAGTCGCCTTTACCACTCGGGCTTCAACATGCGCTGGTGTTTCCATTTCAACAATACGTTTAAGCAATCCCAGCTCTTCTCGTTGAAGATCAGCATGAACAAGCACTGTAACTCGATACGCCAACCGCTCAAATAGCAGATCTATCGCATCACTTTCGATTTCACTCAAACCCTTTTTTATATTAAACAGCGCAAGAAACTCTTTTTCCAACTCGTTACCGAGAAACAAAGTGTCTCCCACATAGGAATTTCCGCTTTCTACTGTTCCAACGATTAATGGATCATCTTTTATGGCTAAATCGGCACCGAGAATTGTCGCAACTGTTCGTCGTAATCGATAGTCTTCCAGCACAATAATGTTTCCCGCGCTGATTTGACCACCACTAGAGACTTCAATGGCCGCTTTTAATCCTTTTAACGTGCCATGCCAGCGATAGAGCCGCGAAGCAATTTCAATAAAACCACGCTTTCGTTCCTCAGGCATAACAGGATCAAGAGTCAACCCAATCCAGCTTGCTAACCAATCCAGTGATTCTTGTGGAACAGATTGTGGCTGAGTTAGCAGTTCTGAATTTTCAATACGATCCTGAATTTGTGTGAACAATCCTTCCATATTTAATAACGAACGTTCAAGAAAATCACTAGGGGTAGTACTACCGGGTAGATCTGCATCAGGGCCAAATAAGTTTTCCCGATAGAACTCAGGAAAATAATTATCGACATATGAAAACCGACTTCCATACGCGCGTAGAGCAATAAGTTCAGGTGTTTGTCGACCATTACCATGCAGCGTGACACGAACTTTCAAATAGCGCCCGGACAAGCTTCTCACCTGTAATCCACTACGTTGAATTAATACGGTAAAAAGTCCACTCTGATTTTCAACCGTTGGACAATCAAGCAAACCTTGGTGATGAGGCAACTCCGATGGATACGTTAACCAAACTCCCTGTGGAGGTAGCTCATGATTTTTGAGTTCGGAATTATCAAACCCTATCGATTTTCCAAAATGATGTTTATGCCAAATAATACCTTCTTCCCCAAGCAGCTCATCAACAACGGCCAGCTCAACTTCCAGCGAACACTGTTTAGGTATAATTGCTTCAAGATAGAGGCGATGCCACGTCGTCTGAGCATTACCGCTATCTAACGTTTTCCCATTTTCCGCACCACCAGTTCGAGAAAAGCTTGGTAGTGAAATAGGATTAAGGCGTTTCACGGTTGTTATTATATGTCCGGCTTTTTCTTTTGAAGAAGTATAATAAGGCTGTGAATTTACATGATGGATAAAAGGTGTGGCATCGTGATTTCGTAAAGGATAAAAATCACCAACGGCAAACAATTCGTTGCTTCTATTATCTACACTAAATACTGATGCTTCTGTAACATTTGCCAACAACACTGCGAATTTATTTACATCAAGCCAATCGATGCTATAAGGGTAAACCACACCTTGTAGCGCTTTTGCTATTGACAATTTTCTTTTAGTCACACTACGGACAGATGCTGATCCTGTTTCGTTCCAACAGAGCACAATCAATTCGCTATTGTTAGATTCACAACTATCATTTGTTGCTATAGCAACAGGTTGTTCGAGTGTGGAAAACTCCAGAGAATTTATTACTGTTAATCGTGGAGGATTTGGGTTTTCCTCACAAGGTCGAAAAATATCATCAGCATAAGGGCCCGGTGCAGTAACCAGTGGCATCCCTTGGACCTTAGCCAATTTTGCATGTTCACGATCCAAAACCCAAACACCACCCTCGGCAATTGCTGATAACCGCCAGGCAGAAAAACCCATTTCAGAAAGTATTACTGTCGACCAACGCCATTTTTGGTCATGCATTAACACCTTGCCGTCTATCGCGATGTATAAAACACCGTCGAACCCCATGCATATGTCAGTAGGTACACGATCAATTGCGGGAACAAATATTTTTTTCCTTGCTCCCAAGCTATTATCAATGATTACTGCTTTTTCAGCATCATCCCAAAAAGCAAGAGTTCCCTCTTCATCAAGCGTAGCAGGTATTTTTTGCAAATGAGATTCCGCCAACGCAAGCTCTATTGCATTTCTCTCCTGGTTAAACGGCGTAGCACGTTGGCTGCTGAGTTTTAAACTACGTGATGTATTATCATATTCAATAACGGGATCAATAATATCCCAATCACTTTTATCAGCGAGCATCCAGAAACGTTGTCCGTTAGCATCCATTAACAAACCTCCGGAACTATAGGGACAGCAATTCCCGCTTCTGACCCATAAGGATCTGCAACACCAGATAAATCATTTGGTGCTGTATCACCGGCAATAGCAACTACAGTAAGTAATTCAGGTAATTGCCATTGTTTTAAATTCAGTTCTACCGGATCACAATTTTTTATTGCACTACGTTTTTTCCAAACCTCGCCATCTTTAATAAATAGATTTACGCCATTTACCTGTTCTACCCCTGAAACTCTGGAGACGACAACCTCCATCTCCCGATCACCTACACTCTTGCCCATTGGCCATCCATTTCCGTTAGGCCCCAGAGGCGGCAAACTCCATAAATAATTTCTCAACGCTTGTTTAATCTCATTCACTGTTTGATCATGCCCATAACCATCACGCAACTCAAACGCGAGAGATAAACTCAGTTGGATGTATTCACAACCAATCACATAAAGTTCTGTGGCTACGGGTTTTCTTGCCGAGAGATATTCATAGACTTTTTCAATAAATGGTCGATCTGGTCTTGGATTAGGTGCTTTAGCTATCGCCTTACTTGGCAAAACCATCACCGAGACAACACCTGGAACATTTGATCTTCTTTGATGCGGTAAAAAGCGTGGCATTACCTCAATACGACCTGCTTGCACTCCGGGCACTTCTGCAACCAAGGAACGATAATCATCTGCGGTTACTGCACGATTACGATTTTGCAACCATTTGGGTATACGTTTTTCAGCAGCGTTAAGCGATTCCGCATCTTTACCACCTTCAGTTGCTAAGTTTTGTTGAACTTTGAGTTTAGCGCTAATTTTTTTTCCGTTTAAGTCCACTGCTTGCAATGCTTTAAGAGAACCTGGTGGTAAATTTCCTTCGACTCCACCACCTGCACGCATGGTTGCTACTCGAATTCGCCTACCCGATGCCGGAACTCTCCCTCTAATGCCATCACCGAATGTTATGGTGCCTGCTTCACTGTCTAATTCATAAACAGCGTCATCTCTTGCGGCAATAGATATCTGAGAATTTTCCCAAGGCAGGTAACCGTAACCTTCCTCTTCCACTTGAATAAATAAAGATTGTGGGTCGACAGATTTTCCAGGCAAGCTAAACACTTGATCTGCGCTACCATTACTTTGGCCAATGACTCGTGAACGAATAGTCTCTTTTTGATCTATCTCGACTGCATTAATTTGAAGCCAGCTTATGTTCATGGACTCCAAAACATCAACCGGTCTTAATCTCAGCCAAGTCACTAAGCGCTCGGCTTGATCTTCATCATCAATTCTGGGAGGCCTATCCCCCACCCCTGCATTCAAGGATGTGCGTACATTATTACTGGGAGCACCAATAGCATCCTCTCCGGGAAGTAACAAACGCTGCACTCCTCGCTTGGTGAAACCCTCACTGCTATCACTAACCACATCTAGCGTTATGTATTCCGGTTCGTGATTAATTTCCTTACCGGTGCTAATCTCCCATACAAAGTTAACCTTTCCTCGCTCTCCAACGTCATCAAAAAGCGGTGGAATCTCAATCGCCGGCACAGCACCGATATTAATAATTCGCTGTTGAAAATCGCCATCCGGGCTATTTCCGCCACCTAGTGTTTGTTTCACAGCGTCGACATTCTCTTTATCTTGTGCGAACAGTGCGACCCACAAACTTCTATCTACTGTTTCATCGATAATATCGAAGCCCGAGGTTTTTGCATCACCTTCAATGAACAACGGCGATGTAGTATATGGAGAAGGTTTACCATCGAGACTATAAATCTCAGTAAGCCCGAGTATCAGTTCTTCTTTCTCTTCCAGCTCAGTTTCACTGAGCTTACGTTTGTAATAAACACCGGCGCTAACGGGCAATACAGTAATTTCTGCTAATGTTTCAAACTTGGCTGAACCAGTAACTTTTGAATAAGGCCCGAGCTGAACCACATTAAAGGCTTTTTTATCTTCATGAGATAAAGACACCAAACCTCTCGCAGCAATCGCGGACTCCATGGGAATTCCTAGCAACGAAAGAAATGTTAAACGTTGTTTTTCAGGAATCAGGTTGGCTCGATACAATAGTGAATCCACCAACCACGCAAACAGTTCCAGTTGTGTTTGCCCAGGATCACCAATCCGCGGATGGGTCCACTCTGGCGTATGAGCAGGAATACGCGCGACCAGTTCTTTAATCAGGTCGTCAAAATTTCTATCATCTATTCTTGGCGGCGTAATGGGCATAACTTAACGTTCCAGTTCCATACTTAGTCCGATATTTTTTACAACACCGTTGGCTATTATTTGATATGTAATCTCAATACGTACTTGAGTTGGGAGTTCCGCAACAGGCCAAACCTCCACAAGATGTATCCGTATTCTTTTTTCCCAGCGCTCTAGCGATTCTATGATTAACTCTTTTATCTGCTGTCGAGTCGTTAGCGTATTCTGCTCATGAAGAAACTGCTCAAGTCCAGCCCCGAAACGAGGCCGCATCAATTGCTCACCGGGTTTAGTACGTAAAATTATTTCAACAGTCTGACGCACACTCTGTTCGAGATTGGGATAATGCAATCTTCCCTGTTCATCCGGTACTGCCATTAAAGGCCAACTAATAAATTCTGGAAATATTTTTTCTTCTAACATTATTTTTTCACCGGAAAAGGAATACATATTTTTACGAACAATAACCACTGAAAAATAATATTGAGCAGCGACAAAAATATACTAAGAACAATAAATGCACAGAAGGTAATAATTGGAATATTAAATCCGCATATCCAACCTAAACCAATACTTGGACCTTTATCTGGTTTTTTCCCTTCCATGAGCGCTTCCAATTTGGTCCCTTTCATGGCATTAAACAGTGACTCTGGCATGGCAAACGCCACACTGGGTTTCAGTTTTTTCAAAAAACTTTTGTCTGTCACATCAGGCAAGCTAATCCGCACAGGTGGTACATCTCCACTTTCATACCAGGGAGCAATAGCAAACATTTCACTTGCGCCACTCCAAATCAACCTGGGTGGACATTTGGGGTTCTGTTTAACTCTGACAAATCCTTCCAACTGATAGTGCTTATCTAACTCATCATAACGGCCAATGCCGGGATTAATCTGTTTTGCACGCTTGGTTAACGCGATGGTTGCAGCTTGCCATATTTTTATTTGTATTTTTTTTGATATTTCCGGCCAATAGATAGGCATCTCTAATTTTGTTATTGAATCGGAGTATTGAACAAGTAACTCTGTGGCTTGTTTTAAGACGGTGCCACCATTTTTGAAATAAACTTCACCACTATTTTTTTCATAGGGCAACTGAATGAGCTGTAATGAATCAAACAGGGCTTTACTCTCCGCAGACTCACCAAACGCATCAAACTCAACCAATAGTTGTTCTAGCCCTGAAGTCAGCGCTTCCCAATCATTCCGTATACTTTTAGAGGCATTGTTTAAACCATCATTCAAGTCTGATCGTGTAATTTCTTTATTGTTCCAATTGTAAGTTCTGGTATTCAACGTTTGCGTGAGTAGTTTTGACAGGTGCAGATAAACCGGATCAGTTTCAGAAAAACTGGATGAACCGTAACTGGGCAGCGCTACTTCTGCCTCACTGACTTCATTGCTGGTAAGCGGAATCAAGGCATAAAGTATAGTTTTTTTTGCGGCTTTACAAACTTCAGGCGGTGCAACAAACAGCGGTGAAAATGCTTCACTATAAGGTGCAATTAGTTCTGTGGATAGATTTCTTTGAAGTAGCTTATTATCGATCTCTGCGTTTCCACTGCGCAGTTTTAATGGGCGATAGTTAGGATCTGGATCTTGTAATTTTTGTTCATCCGTAAGTGTCACCCAGCCTTGAATTTTATCTCCCGCTTGCATCCAGGCTTCTAGCGAAGGTTCACCTTTCGATAATTCAGTTTTTCGACGAATGACTAGCCCCGCACTTTCAATTTTTTTAGGATCAACTCGTGGGAATCCTGGCTCTTCGCAAAATAGTTCAAAGAGTGCAATATGAAATGTACGATGTACAGGTTGAAACAATCTTGCAACATTATCGTCATCAGTTTTTGTGTTGACGGTACTTTTTAATAGTGCTCGACCTTCATTAGTTTTCAGCTCATTTAAAATCGCTGAGATAAACTCCTGATCTGTTCGTGCTAACACTGTAGGACTCACTTTTTTGACAAATACATTCTGCTTGTCAAAACTAAAGCCTTGTAGGGTGACTTGATGCTCTACCATACGTTTCCTGCTCCAGGTGTATAGGTTGAAGCGATAACCGTGGTTGCTTGCAAAACATCACACTTCACCACGCCGGAAAAACTAGATAGCGCAGCATCAACAGTTACCATACCCGAGCTGACTTGAACTGTACTGGCATTGACCTCAACTTTCGCAGGGCTGTCGATCTTTACACCACTACTATCAATCGTTATTGTATTTCCTGCGGCGACAATTTCCATCTTGCCACCCGCTTCATCAGTTAATGTTGCTGTTACACCGTTTGCGGTTTCCAATGACACTGTTGCTGTACTGGCACTCTCTTCCACTATGGCAATACGCGAACCTTGTTTACCCACAAAAGCCCAACGATCAACACTATCTCCTGAACCACCTAAGGTTTCCGGTGCTGCATCACGACCATTCCAAAAACTGCCAATGATTACTGCCATACGAGGGTCGTTATTAACGAAACTTACCAGCACTTCATCCCCCACATCGGGAATAAAAAAACTCCCACGTTCATTGCCCGCGAAAGGCACAGCAACTCTTGCCCAAACCGGCGCATCTTGCTCTCCAATACCGTCGTAATTCAAAAACCGAACTTGCACACGGGAAAGACCATCAGGATCTTGCACAGATACAACTTCGGCCAAATAGTTACCACGCATTTGGTCTGTAACAGCTCGATTAAATAGATCCATGTTTCCCATTACTTCGTTTGCCTTAGTATTACTAACCACACATCACGATTATCCTAGAAAAAGCAGTTGGACGCGCAATTAGAATGCAGGATATTGTTTTTCATATAGCTAAGCGAAACAAGAGCCTGTGTTATATTTCGTGGAACAACTGCTTTTTTTAGGATTATACATACTGAAGTTTTCCGCTAACCGCTTCGAAGTCTGTTTCATATCCGCGTTTTTTATCAAATCGATGACAAGCTGAATTTACATAATATGTATTATCAAACCGTGTACTGATTCCACTTAAAGTCACATGACTTCCAACTCGTATTCCGGGGTTACCTTCTGCTGTTCCTTCCACACAAACAAACTTTCTGGCAAGCTGATCATAAGCAGCATCAACTAACAGTTGCGCCTCTTGTTGATTGTTTACAGAAAGATGTCCAATATGTTCCGATCTTTCTCCCAATGCCTCAACTAATAACTCTGCTCCACTTCGACCTCTACCAGGCCCCTCATTAGCACCAGTGCTTGTTGCAGTTATCTTTTCTCCCTGACTGACATCCCATCCGGAAAATGTGACTTCATTGACCTGCTGTGAAAGATCAGCCAGAACTCTTACACTTCGTAATTGACTATGTAGTGTTAACTCAATATTCTGTCGTTGCATCTCATCGTGATTAAATACAAACATCTCTTCACCAATAATCTGTACATCTGCGTAATAACGACTCAACAAACGTCGCAAAAACATTAAATCGCTCTCATTAAACTGACACCATGTCCCGATTGAATCATCCAGCTCGGTAATACGCGGAGTCACACCAATATTATTTGCGATATTCTGTGCAATATCAGCAATGGAGACGTCTTCATGTATTGCGGTACGTCTCATCATTCTTGCTTTTTGCAACACATCTTCAGCCAACACAACTAACTCAGGCGGATCGAGCACCGGAAAATCCGCCTCCAAGCCCGTTACTACGCCTCTAAATATTTCTTGTGGTTCTCGCTCGTCCCCTGAATAAATTGTTAACAAGGTCCCCAGTTTTAAAATTGCTTCATCTTCAAATGCAAGTTCAGAGGTTCCCGCATCAGTGCTTGCCACATTACTAAAACGTAATTCCAACGAACTCAATCCAGACTCTTGCTCATTCAATTCCATAGCAATGAGTAGCTCATTCAGTTTGTCATGCTCCTGCTCATCAGCTCTTATTGTTGGTTTGGCTGAGCGAACAGCAATTGAGCTTAACTGCGACTCTGTCATATAGTCTAATCCGTGTATAACCTCTTCGTTCGCCGCTCTTCATGTTTTTTATTGGCTCGATAGTTCTGCTCGGGCGCTTGTGCTTCTGACTCATCATCGTCAGTCGCTTGTTGAGCTGCCGGTGTTGGCTGATCAATTCGTGTTTCAACTTCGTCAAAAACCACAGACATTGTTATTCCTTCTATTATTCGTTCTGGTATTCCTCATTTTGCTATCCTTCGTTAAATTGAATTCTCGCTTGCAAGGCACCCGAAGCACCAACATCGGCCTTCATACTGGCAGAACCTTTTGCTGACGCCTGTCCGCCCACAGAAAATCCGGCTGTTGCACCCGTGCCCACGGATAGCGTTGAATCAATACTAACAGCAGCAGATGGTTTTAGATCCGCAGTTATTTTGGGAGAAACATTTGTACGTAAACCAGAAAAAGCACCTTGGCTTGCACTAACTCCTGCGGACAAGCTGGAACCGATACTGGCGCTCGCACCTACACTTGCACCGATATTTGCACTGGCACCGATGCTTGCTCCCAAGCTGGCACTACCACTAATACCTACACCGGCACCAATACCTACACCGGCGCTAATTCCTGCCCCAATGCCAGCACCAGCACTTGCTCCTATACCCAGCCCCGCTCCAGCACTAATTCCCCCACCGATCCCTACACCTAATCCTGCTGATAAATCGCCACCTCCATCTGCGCCTGATGTAGAAGATGGTGGTGGCTCCGGTTGATAAGGAGGCTGTAAATTAGCAGGTGGCTTTGTTTCTTTATTTGATTGATTATTTTCACTTGCTTCGTGAGCATCTGCTGCAAAAACGATATCCTGACTTGCAAGTGTAATATTTAGACTCGCGCGCAAAGGAACTCCTTCAGCAGAAAAATAATCAATCGTCTCCTTATAACTTTCAAACATGCCTTGAAATGAAAACGTTCCCCAAATAAATTTAACGATGGGTAAATCTTTGTTAACTGGTTTGAGATATCTAGCGACTTTAATTGTATCGCTACGTACATCGTAACCTTCGTGTGTGGTATCAAACACTAGGTCCATAGTCAGCTTGCCGGTGGATTGAGATACCTGCTGTTTGGCATTATTGCCACGACCAACTTTTTTCAGTGTATTGCTAATGACATATTGCAAACTTACCGGATTAAAATGCACATCAATCGTTTTGTTATCATCATTTTCATGTCCAGCATCTGTTTGCCTGACAAACTTAGCACGACTTACTGTAGGTATATTGCTCATAATACGGTTAGACCCCAACCAGACTCATGCCTTCATGTACCAAATGCAATTCTTCGATAGCTACTTCATTTGCTTTGGCACTAAGATCTGCTGATTTGAATTTTATTGGCATCGCCTTTTCCAACTTCCAAGCCATCATAAATTGCCCTTCGGTATCAAACATTGTGACTGTCGCAGCAAGACGATAGGCATACCGTGAACCACCGACGAGTTCCATCCATTTCCAAAGATCGCGACTTTTTGTCATTCCACGTTTCAGTATCACAGTAGAAAACGTTACTTGCCCGGCTCTTTGTGCAGCTCCCCAGGAACGTCCACCTTCTTTTATTACCTTTGGCTCCATCGTAATTTCCAACCCAGTAACTTCTGAAAAAGCACCACTGCATAAATCCACTGCGCCGTCACCACTTCCATCAAACAGATCTTCTGCAAAGTTAACTTGGAACCGAAAAGGATGGAAATTTTCTCCCATCATGCTACCTCGGTTATTTGTGGCGCAATACCCACGTTCTGCCCAGCGTGATCCATTGTTAAGGTAACAATAATCGATTCAATAGAAGTAGCTGCGCTAAATAGTACTTGAACAATAACTCTGCCATTATCAATATCGTTTTGTGTCATGGTGCTGCGATCACAGCGAACATGAAATGCTTCTACTGCATTAGCACCGTTTAACGCACCCGCGCGATAAAGATACGTTAAAAATACAGTCAGGCGGTCTATAATATTTCGCCACAACTGCTCTCCAGAAGATTCAAAAACCATGGCCTCGCCAATTCGACGTGACTCTCTGACTAACATAGAGACAATACGCGCAACATTAGCTTGTCGATAATCGATATTTTTACTACTTGTGACATCCGATATAAGACGTACACCATTTATTGTCATATCAAAAAGAGAGACTCGATCACTCAGATCATAATCTTCATTAATCGAATAGCGTTGTTTGTTACTGAGTTGTGGAAATACATCATCGACGGCGAATAATGGTAGCTGACAGATTGTTCGAAAACTTCCGCGCAATATTGCATTTCTTGCTAACAAACCAGCAACCACACCTTCTGGCACATTGAGATCTTCGGGTAACTTATGTGCGGGCATTTTCACCCAGGGATAGACCAACTGTACAAATACACTACCGGAAATATTTGCAGCTAAAAAAGCATTCATATCGTTATGTGCATCTGTTCCTTCTTGAGGTAACGGAACAGATGCCAGCAATTGTGTTGCTCTACCTGATTTGGGATTTTCCAACATCACAGCAATATGATGAATTAATGCTATCCAATTCGTATAATCCGCACTACTGCAGCGTGGTGATAACAGATATTTGCTGGCGTCATCTTGTTCGCTATCCACATCTGAACCGGAGCATTCAACAAACTGTTCAGGCGGCACCTCTTTTTCAGGTATCTCTGTTGACAATTCTTCTGCTTCTGCTGCCACGAGTTCTGGTAAATCGGGAATAGATAGAATTGCAACATCTGGCAACCCATAAAGATAAGCAATACCAAACCAACTTAAACGATCATCAGCATAGGCAGAGGGAGAACCGAAATAACCAGGAACTATTTGCTGCAGTAAATCATTTCTCTCAGCTTTAGATGATCCAAATTTTATATTGTCGCCCGCCCGAACCACATAACATTTCTTCCCACCTTGTTGAAAAAACGAATGCACTGCAGCCCCTAAATAAGTATCGATTTTTAACTCATCATCAATCTCATTTTCAACAACTGTGCGATTATCCCAAGAAAAAAGTTGATCAAAAATATCCCAATTTTCGATAGGAACTGGTACATTCAATAACTCATCAGAATTATTAAAACAATTCGCAATTAACCATTTCGAAATCGGTTCTGGCACAGCGCTGTTTGATCGGCGACTGACGAAACCAACAAACAACGCAATATCCATACGACTAGGTAACGATGGCTCAATAGGTTTTGAGTTATTGAACAATAATCCTTTCATCTTAATGCACATTCATAGTGTGATTAGGCGACATCCAACTCCATTCCTTCGATAGAAAGCACCAACTCTTCCATTGCCACATCACCACCACCTTTAGCGGCGAGGGTGGGGCCGGTATATTTCATGGGCACAACATTTTGTAACTTCCAAGTCTGCACCGCATTGCCAGCTTCATCCTGCAATGTTATTGAAACGTCATTTTGCCCGGCAGCCGGTCCTTTTCGTTGAACTTCAGAAATCCAATCCCACATATCTTTAGAATTAACAATCCCACGCTTTAATGTCACATCAGGTATTTTGTGCATACCGGGCACTTTACGAACGTGATTTTCCTTTTCATTGCCATTGCGATATTCGGCCATGGTAATTTCGAAGCCAATACCTGAAACATCGGAAAATCCACCAAGTGGCGTATCCGGCCCTACTCCGCGATTCAAGTTAACCAAAAAATTAAACGCGCCGTAGGGGGTTGTGCGATCTGCCATTGTTTTATCTCCTTATCTTGCATCCATGGTTTTTTGGCCAATACGGAACACGACAAATTCCGCAGGTTTTAGTACTGATACTCCGATGAGACAGATCATACGTCCGTTATCGAGATCATTTTGTGTCATCGTTGTGCGATCACAACGAACAAAATAGGCTTCTTCTGGTGTAGAACCTAATAGAGAGTTTGATCGCCATTCGTTATAAAGAAAACTAGAAACAGTTTCTCTAACATTAGCCCATAGTTTTGGTCCATTATTTTCGAAAACTGCCCATTGTGTACTTCGATCAATCGATCTTTCAAGATAGAGAAAGTAACGACGAGGCCCCACATATTTCCATTCTGGATCGGAGCTAGTTGTTCTTGCTCCCCACAGACGGTTGCCACGCCCTGGGAAAAACCGCAAACAGTTAACACCTTTAGGATTTAGTATCTCCTGTTCGGCAAAACTTATTTCAGTTTGAAAACGGATGGCACCACGTACAATTTCATTACCTGGTGATTTTGCTACACCTTTCGAATTATCATTTCTCGCATAAATTCCACAAACAAAACCAGATGGTGGCAGTGCTACTTCGTTGGGAATTCGTGTATCGTTTGGTTTTGCCAAAGGATTAGAGACTACAACCCACGGATGATATATGGCCGCATAACTTGAATCGATAGAACTTTTAACAGCGACAGCTTCTGTGACAGTCTGATCGATTGGCACATCAAGTACCGCAATACGATAAGCTTTGCGTTTTTCCACATGGGTTAACAGTTCGTTTTGAATACCTGCCCGATCTGAATACGCTGAATAACCTGGTGCTGCAACAATCGAAATATCATCGTTACTTGCATGCATGAGTAATGGAGCCACGTAGCTTGGCCCAGTGGGCATAGCGCCATCATTTCCTCCCGTCAAACTATAAGAAACTGAACTACTCGAACCAATTTCATCACTCACGACAGAATAAAGTCGAAAACCATCGACTGTTGATCCGAGTGTTATAGCATGGCTATTTTGTAATTGATCAATTCGACGAACAGGTGTCGTGCTTAATGTGTTACCCACATAATTAGGATGATCAGAATTAAAACCGAGATCTTCATAGAAACTCTCGTTACCGCTTCCATCGGTGATCAAAACATTGAGTGTCATTAGTGAAGCGGAACCACCGGTCGTACCAGCATGAGCGGAATCACCACTATCTGTCCAGCTACCATCAATTTTTATATAAACCGTTCCACCATCATCTAACAGCGATCCGTTCCTAGCCCGATCCAGCGCGGGTTCGGTAACTGCTGTTGAACTTACGTCAGTTTCACTAACACTGAGCGTTATGGTGCCATTACCTTCTGCACCTGGTGAACGAGCGACAAATCTGAATTGATTTTCAGCATCAGCACCATCACCTATTAGACCAGTATCAGCAACGCCAGTGTTGCTTACTTCATCAATAGGTACAAAAACTCTGGCAACAAATAGTCGTGCTCCGCCATTGTCAAAATAGTTTTTAACGGCATGGGCGAGATAGTTGGTGATTGGCGTACCACTAAAACTAATGTCATCCATACCCCCATATATCCGCTCAAAATCACCGACACTGGTAATTAACTCTGGCGTTCCTGAGGTCGGGCCTTTTCGTGTCGCGCCAACAAATGCAGTAGTACTGGTGCTAACACCTTCAATTGACTTTGACCGGAAACTAACTTCTTCAACATAGACCCCGGGCGCAAGATATTCGGGCATTTTTGATTCTCCTTAACCTTATTTACGTTAGTTCAATATTAGTGATTTCCATCCGCCCAGTACGTAGGCTCAGGTTTTGTGATAGTTGCAAATTCTCGCTATGCGAACTTTCTAAAATATCGGGATTCAGTGGCCATTGACTTGCGGCACTGTATGAAACCTCCAAACGTACAGGCAGCTCTGACACCTGTACCGAATCTTCATCATCATCTTCATCTGCAAAACGGGTGATGGGCACCCCTGGAATAATAACCAACACCTCACCACGTTCATCAGAAAGGCTGCTCGCTAATACTTCATTATTTGAAACACGCACTACTCGTAACAACGCACCTTGTACCGCTACTCTGCCCTCTGTCTCATTTCGAAAAACTGATGCGCGCACTGTGCTCCAATTATTCAATACAGGCGCGTTTGAAGATGCGTATAATTTGATATTAATTGGTTGAAACAGTGAATTATCTTGATCGGCATTTTCAGGATTGGCATTCCTTGGTAACAGCACTCTAGTGACTCGTGGCAAGTAACGCGCTAGTGGATCATAAATCGTTATGTCTATTTCTATCGATTCATTTGCCGGACTATTCGGCGCATCTTCAAACTCATCAACATGGTGCTGCAACCCATTCGCATGTGTTATGACATATAAATTTGATCGATTGCGTGAAAAATCCGCATCATTAGAACTGAGATTTAACGGGCGAAGGATGACATTATTTGTTGCTCTATCTAACAAACGAATCGCGCCTAATACCCGTTGTTCCAATCGATCAAGCATCACTTAACTCGCTTTTTTTCTTTTGCGAATAGTCGTAACGGGTAGCAACAACGGGCCTACCTTCTTCAAGATTGTCCGTTTCAATACGAACACTACGCGCAATATAAGAAACCGATAATCGATAATTTGGTGATAACGCATCCCATATACGCATTAAATCCTCATTGGAAAGTTCTGCGGGAATTATCTGGATGATTTCATCTGCCTGCCAACCACCATCTTCGGTTAACGATGAAATGTCCAATATAGGATGACTATATAACTGGCGCATCACCCAAGCACAGATTGTATGTTCATCTGCCGCGCTATTGGACCAGACACTAATCATGAAATGTAAATCCAATGACAACGGGATATCTTGTTTATTATCTGCACGTACCATATTGCTATTACGCAAATATTCATTGTATGTAACACGATATATATAGAGCGTTAACCGATTGTCCTCTCCAGGATCATCTGCAAGTTCTCCACTGGAAAGTAATTCAAATGCGCAAGTAGGCATTCCCTCTTCTGTATCAGGATAGGTACTATCAAGAAACTTGATAATTGAATCCCCTACCGAATGGAACCCATGTATGTTTGCCATTAACTAACTCTAATTAGAATTTTTGTTGTTCTTTAAGAAAATAGACTGACGAGCTATAATTATTTTTCCGCTCATCAATAAACCCTTCATCCTTTAAACATTCCAGCGCTTTTTCTACTGTGTGAATATTTTCAGCAATACGCTGACGCTCCAACCACCAACTAGTAATTCCTTCAACGGAATCCGAAGCAGAGGGACATTTCTGTAAATAGCGTTTTATCTCTTCCGCCACATGCTTCACATGCTCGTCTGCCAACGTTCTAGTTCTCCTAAAAATACAACTTAATGCATTGCAGTAAACACACCATCACGCAAAACACAAAAAAATCCTTTGTTTTCAATGTGTTGAAATATTTCCATAAAGTCAACGCAGGGCTTTTTTACCCTACAACTAACTCACAGAAAGCAATAAAATATCAGTAAAACAATGAGTTACAATTTACCCGCCTTCAGGGAAAACAGGGCAACTTAGGCCTACAAAACAACTCAAGGTGAAAGCATCGAGTTATGGTGATATGGAAAGACTTAAAATAGGGAAGAAAAAAAAGAGGGAGGTGCGAACGAAATAGACACTCCACCGACAAGCAAAGTGAAAGTCTATCGACTAAAGTCTGTTAAGGCTTATTGTTATTAATATAGTGATTTCTATCCAAACCATGTTTTGAAAGGAGCTTGGTAAAGGTTCGTCGCTCTTTTCCTGCACGTTTTGCTGCTTCAGCAATATTACCTTTTGCCATGCTCATCACGTGAGATAAATATCGGGTTTCAAACTCATCAACTAACTGCTGTTTCGCATCTTTTAAGTTTTTCTGTAATAGAGATTGTGCCCGCCGGTCCAGATTATTTTTACGCCGCTCTTTATCTGGTTGATTATTTATTCGAAGTTTGACACAAGCGCTTTCCGACATAATAAATTCACGATGTAGATAATTTTCCAATTCACGAACATTTCCAGGCCAGCCATACTGTTTTAACAGCACAAAAGAATCAGAGTCTAAATACTTTTCTGGTTGATTGTATCTTGCCCTATATTTATCGACAAAATGATTAGCAAGAATGTAAACATCGTCTTCACGATCTCTGAGTGGTGGAAGATTCACATTCAAAATATTTAGCCTATAAAAAAGATCCTGCCTGAACTCTCCATTTTCAACGAGATCTTTTATGGACATATTACTTGCCGAAATTATTCTAATATCAGCCTTCACCGTTTTTTTACTTCCTAACGAACGATATTCAAAATCTTGTAGAAATCGTAATAGGGTAATCTGCCCTTTTAGCGATAACGCCTCTATCTCGTCGAGAAAAAGTGTCCCGCCTTCGGCGATAGAAACTAAGCCTTCTTGTCGGTTACGCGCATCGGTATACGCACCCTGATCATGACCGAACAGTTCGTTTTCAATTAAGGTATCGGGCAACGCGCCACAATTAACTGCAACAAAAGGTTTATCTTTTCTTAAACTTAAATAGTGAATAGCACGCGCAATAACTTCTTTACCCGTTCCTGTTTCACCCTCAATTAATACTGGGGCGTCGCATTGAGATATTTTATAAGTGGTTTTCAGGACTTCTTCAAATACTTGCGAAGAACCTAAAATATTTAAATCGATATAATAGTTTGAACAAACCTCTTTGCTGTTTAATAAAGTGCGGGACAAACGCTGCATTCGGTAAGCCAATTCATTATTGTGACACGGCCAAGTTGAAACCTCATCACAATAAGGAACAACGTCACTATTAATCGTTGTATCTTTATCGAACAACACTAGCGTCTTACTTTTCTTTATGTTTTGTAAGAATGATATTACTTTATTTTTAATAATATTTAACGATGCAATTTGAACAACGATTATTTCTTCTCGAAAACTGGGGAGACGGTTAAACTCGTCAATAGATTGGTTGGTAATAGATTTAAACCCCATATCGAACAATTGGGTTTGAAGTAGATCCCTATCTTCGTCACTTGCAAGGGAAAGTAACTTAACCGGTGCCACCGATGACTGCATAAATCACATCCTTATGAAGAAAATTTGAAATCGACTTTGTAACGACCATAGAAATACTGATCATTTACTTTTATTTACAAGTGGTCAATTTTCTATCGCTAGAAACTTTTCCTATCTAAAAAATCAGATTGAATTAGCGACTCTTACATAACGATGCTCTTATATTTTCAGTAGTAAATCCATTTCGGCATCTTGCATTTTAGTATATTGAATTATATCGAGATTCGTCAAATACTAAATGTTTCTTTTGAGAGTATAAATCGGATATAAAAGTTCCCACTCTAGTTTTGCAATGAAGGGAACATCTAATATTTTTTCACTTATATACCCAAAGCGTTTGAGATTTAGGTATAGACTTACTGCAACCGTGAAGTGATGAGGAGAATTAATAAAGCGCTAATTAAGATTATTTTAACGACGAATATATGTGTAGATGCGAGAAGAGTATTCGTATTAATTTATAAAATAACAATATACTTATAAAGAAAACAAAATATTTTCGAGACCTATAATCTCTCTTACTAGCAATTAGAATACGATTCTAATTGCTATATGTGCCCCGCTAATGAGATTAAGAAAAATATCAATCAATTCCGTAACGAGCACGAATCATTTCATTTTGTTCATCAGCATCTTTTCTGTTCAGTACGATTTTCACATCTCCTTCCAACTCAATAATATGAAATTTGTTTCTATTTTCGGTCATTGCTTTTTCCACATCAGCAAGTTTTGTGATATCCAGATCATTAACTTTTACAACACGAATATTCTCAATTTCCCCGCTGTAGCCTTTATTGACGGATGCATCAAACACTTCGCTAATAACAACTAACTGCTCTAATTCTTTCTTACCATATAATGTTCCGATTTGGCTCTTCAAGCTTGTTGGAATTTTGGCTTTCCAATTACGCCCCCATCCCCATAAATATCGCTGCTCTACCGCAAGAAATAGCATGCCACCAGATACATAATAAGGTGTTTGTTGGTCATATAGTGGTTGACGAGGAACAATTGTCAGTCGATACGGTTTTAACTCAACATCCAGCTCAATGACTTCGCCGGCTCTGGAGATTTTAAGCTTGAGTGTATCCCCTACCTGTTTTTTTGCAACATAGTAACCCAACCAAATACGACCAGATTCTCGAAAGCGAACCCGTCCATCATTCAGCACGGTATGACCTTCCACTTCTAATATGACATCATCCGCTTGTAGAACGCCGTCAAATGTACTGCCGACTGAAAAATCACGAACACGAATGCCGCTTTGTTTTTCAGTTAGATTAAGCTGATCACGCGCAGCCGGATTTTCTAACGTTTGAAATGTCGCACCCAAACTTGGAATCCCTGCGATAGTTCCGTCTTCTAAATCGTTGAGAAACTGTTTAATGATTGGGGTTGGAATAAAAAAGCCCATCCCCTCAGCCGCAGAAAGCTTTTGCGTCGCAACCCCCAGGCAATCTCCCGTTTTGTCCGAAAACACAGGCCCACCAGAATTACCTAAGTTTATGGTTGCGTCAGTTTGAACCAGCGGCGCTAATATATTGCTATGGATATAACGCATCACATCAATACGAGATACTACCCCTTCAGTATAAGAGACCTGCCGACCTCCCATGGGATACCCTACTGTCACCACTTTGTCACGTAACTCTGGCAACTCACCAAATTCAATAACATCCGCCTCTAAACCAATATCATTATCAACTATTTTTAAAAGCGCCAAATCTACTTGATGATTAATTGCAACAGTACGCACCTCGACCTTATCAGCAAGATCAGGAATTTCCATCTCTATATATGTTGCATCAGCCACGCAGTGCGCATTAGTCAAAATACCTTGTTTGATAAAAAAACCGCTACATGTGGATTGTTTTGATCGATTTTTAGACCAAGGTTGCGCAACACTCCAACTCTGCTGCGTAGCAAACAATTTGATCACAGCTTTGCTGGCCCAAGTAAGATCAGCAGCATTTAGCGTTGATGAGAAAAAAATTGTAGAGAAAAATAGCGTAAGCACAAAACTGCGGCAATTTGCCATGTAAGAAAATCCCTTTGTTATCTGATTTAATAGTGGACGCCTCCGGTTGTGATTTAGAGTGGTGATAACACAGTTAGCACGCCATAAATCTATTTCCGGATATGTCCTATAGTTATTGAAGAGCAACTCTCGCATTATTGATAATTAATGTAAACGGGCTATAACTCAGCAGTTGCTTCGGAAATCGCACACCTGATTAAAAAAACAGCCTTAAATTAAATACCACTCAGAATAAGTCTAAAATGTAGACCGATAATAACTCAGCAAAACTGTCAGTTGAACAAAATGTTCAACGTGCAATTCAATCATTAAACATTTCGATAAACAAGCTGACCCTAGCAGCTAAAAATGGCCAGCTTGTACAAATATATCACTCCGACTATATCCCCGCATAATCAATAAGTTAAAAAATAACTCAAACCAAATTCATGGCAAGGCTAAAGTTGGCATCTAACCTGCAATTAGGGTCTTGTGTAATTATTCCGAGCAATGAATAAGCTAAAAAGAATTAGCACCCAATTTGGATTAATCATTGTCCGCGAAAGAAAACAAAAAATAAAACACAGTACTCTTGATTTCCTCCTCCCGGTAAATCAGCAGTAAAACCTCTTAAAAGCTTGTGAGGCATTTGCTCTAGAGTGCTGTGTTAAATGTACATATACAGGAGAGTCACTAATGACAAAAAATGAAAGAAAAGCTTCAAAGAACACACTAGCAATCTCAGGTTCGCTAATCGGTCTTCTATCTCTTTTCATGGTAGCTTCCTCTGCATTTGCAGGTAGTGGTGAAGCAACTTTCAAATCTGTCTGTAAAGTTTGCCACGCAGCAGGTGTTATGGGTGCCCCTAAACCAGGAAATGCAAATGATTGGAAACCTCGCTTAGAAAAAGGGATTGATGCTGTACACAACAATGCAATTAAAGGCTTTAAAGGTAAGAAAGGTGTAATGCCAGCAAAAGGCGGCCGTTCAAGCCTTTCTGATGACGATGTTAAAGCAGCTATTGCTTACATGATCAAAGGTGTTCAATAACACAAATAATAATGTGTACTTATAAGCTTTCAGATAATCCCCCCTCCCTTTTATTTGAGAAGCTTATAAGTACTTGATTTGGAATTTCCCAAACACCGAACCCCTAAACTCAGCCGGACACCCCTAGTCCGGCTTCTTTTTATCTTACTTTCTCACTCAGGCTTATAAGTGGCTAATAAAATTCACCAAACGGTATAGAAGTTTTTACCTAAAACTTAGCTGAAAATTAATGGTAGTAACATTTTAATCTAAAAAGAATAAATGGATTCAATAAGCAGAGTTTTGTGTAATCCCAGTCTAAAATATTATAAAATGCATTCTCTATACATATAATCTAAAATCACAGAATGGTTAACAACACTGATTCCAATGAACCTTCATCATCCGAAGTGCTAAACCGCTTCTATGTTTTTTTCGTACCGCTATTTTTGTTGGTATTCTCATTTATTGCTGTTGAATATTATGCTGATCTAAAAATTTCACGCGGCAGCTTAAAAAATGAAGAGACACAACAGGTAAAAATGGCAGAAAAAGCCGTTATCAATGAAATGCAAAATGTACTTTCAGACTTAATCTTTCTCTCTCGCCTTAACGAAATATGGGATCTCTTGGATGATCCTAAAGACGAGCGTGCGTGGTTAATGGTAGCGCAGGAAATTCTCTATTTTAGTGAAAAGAAAAATATATACGACCAAATCGCAATCGTCGGTGATAACGGAAAAGAGCTTATTCGTGTAAACCTCGGCGATGGCATACCGTATATTGTCGAGCGTGACAACTTACAAAATAAAGAAGACGCCACATATTTCACCGAATCATTCGGAATGGATATTGGGGGAGTCTACATGTCGCACTTTGTCGAAAATGATGCCGAGGAAACAATTATTCAATTTGCCACACCCCTTTTTGCCTCAACAGGTAAACAGGGAGTTTTGCTGTTTGAGTATCGTGGAAGTGAAATGATACATGCGCTCTATCAAGCAGCAATTGAAATTTCAACCCATATGACCATGATAAACCCACAAGGCATTTGGTTAGGAAGCCCATTCCAAGATGAAAGCAAGAATTTTCTTACCAATAGCGAAAACTCATTTGCTCTCGCGTTCCCTGAAGCATGGAAGCGTATTTCAGCAAATGAAAACGGTAGTTTTATCATTGACAGTGGTATGTTTACATTTGAGACAGTCTACCCTAAAGTCTCCTTGCAAGAGTTTTATGAAGAACAAGAAAATATTGCGAGTGTTGGCAAAAATGAAAATCGGCTAACCCATAAAGGCTGGAAACTAGTTTCTCGCATATCTCCAGCATCGCTAAATAGTCAGTTTCAAAGATTCTACGAAGAACATTGGTTACCGTACACAGTTGTACTTCTTCTCACGATCACCATTTCTTATTTTTTAACGCAAAGTTCAATTCGACGCCTGAACATCAAAGAACATGCGGAATACGAAAGGCGTTTTTTCTCTACTCTAAAAAACATCAAACTACCAGTAGTCCGTTTGGATGCTGAAGGAAAAGTACTTTATTGCAACCCATATTTATTGGAACTACTAGAAGCAGAAGAAGATGAAGTTATCGGTAAAAACTGGTTTGATAGTTTTGTTGATTCCGGCAATAGATACAAAGAACGTATTCTATTTAAAAGAATCGCGACAAGCGCCACTCCACCTGTTTCTACAGAAACTTGTATACGCACACTAAATGATGAACTACGTTATATATCGTGGAACAACACACTTTCAACAAACCCCCATGGTGAAGTAACCACTCTCACCAGTATCGGGCACGATATTACTGAGCAAAGACGCCTTGAAAAAGAAGTTGATGAACGAAATAAAGAGATTGCACGAACTCAAACCTTAGCGGCGCTTGGGCAAATGGCTAGCATGATTGCGCATGATCTTCGCAACCCATTATCTTCAATCAAAATGACGTTACAAATTTTAAGCAAAAATAATTCAGATACTTTTCCTGAAGGAATTTCAGAGCTATCAGACATTTCACTAGATCAAGTCAAGTATATGGAAGCTATATTGGCAGACCTACTTCAATATTCTCGCCCTGACGATATACAGCCTGATTGGTTGTGTGTGAATGATGTACTTGATCGAGCAACTAATACCCTACAAAAAACTATTCGTGACCACCATGCAGATATTTCAAAAGAATATCAAAAAAATCTACCGCGAATATATGCAGATCCAAACAAACTCTGCCAAGTCTTCAGCAACTTAATGTCTAACGCGATTCAAGCAGCAACCGATTTTGATAAAAAACCAGATATTATAGTACGCACAGGTGTGGTTTTCACAAATTCCACACCCAAAATTCAAATTGAAATAATTGATAACGGTCCTGGAGTAGCAAACTCACAAGCTGAGAAACTCTTTGATCCATTTTATACAACACGCGCAAAAGGCACTGGCTTAGGGCTGCCCATTGTCAAACGAATCGTCGATCAACATAATGGCACAGTTCAACTGTTTCAAGTTAAACAAGGCAACGGTACTTGTAGCTATGTTGTTTTACCCACTAATCCAACTGTACAAGGCATATAGTTATGCAAACAAACTCTAATTTACGACTAGTAAAAAATAATAAATCTCAAATAAAAGGAAAAATACTTGTAGTAGATGATGATATTGCTAACTGCAAAACTTTGCAGTTTCATCTTCAAAGTATGGAGTTCACCGTAAAAATTGCTCACAGTGTGGATGAAGGTCTGGAGATAGCGCGAGAATTTCAACCTGATTTAATTATTTGTGATATTCAAATGCCCGGAAAATCAGGTTTAGAAGGTTTGCCCGATTTCAAAGAACTCGATCATGATGTACATGTCATCATGATTACCGCATTTCACGATATGAATACAACGATTCAAGCAATGCAAAGCGGTGCGGAAGATTATATTCATAAACCTATCGATATCGATGAATTAAATAACTGTATAGACCGCATATTTTCCAAACTCAGCAATACCGTAATTGATACAAAAAATAATAATATGAAACTTGGCTCACCCTACACCATGATAGGGCGTAGCCGTGCAATGAAAGAAGTGTTTAAAACTATCGGTTTAGTATCTTCCAGCCCTGTAACTGTTTTAATCAACGGTGAAAGTGGTACAGGTAAAGAGCTTGTCGCTCGCGCAATTCATCAAGCAGGTAATAATGCCAACGGCCCTTTCGTTGCAATCAACTGTGCAGCGCTTGTGGAAACACTACTTGAATCGGACATGTTTGGACATGAAAAAGGTGCGTTTACCGGTGCAGTTACCAAACAACTCGGTAAATTTGCACTCTCTGAAAACGGGACTATTTTTCTCGATGAATTAGGAGAATTGAGCCTAACGACGCAAGCAAAACTATTGCGTGTTTTACAGGAAAGAGAATTCACACCACTTGGTGGTAAACAGTCAGTAAAAACAAATGCGCGTGTAATAGCTGCAACCAACGCAAACCTTGCTGAGAAAGTAAAAGATGGTACCTTTCGGGAAGACCTTTACTATCGACTAAAAGTAGTCACTATTCAACTTCCACCACTCAGAGAGAGAAAAGAAGATATTCTCGAACTTGTACAAGTCTTGCTTCATCGCATCAACACACAGATTCATCGTAATGTGACACACGTAATGGAAGATGTGCTCAACTGTTTTCAAAGTTATGATTGGCCAGGCAATGTTCGAGAGATGGAAAACGTTCTCGCTAAAGCTGTCGCTCTCTGCCCAGGCGATACGATAACCCATGAGTTGGTTGGAGATGTTTGTGGAGTTCAAAGAGAAAACCGCCAAACTGCACCTGAAACAGATATGACTCAACTGTCGTTGGATGAAGTAGAAAAGCTTCATGTAAAACGCGTGTTAGATGCGACCAATTGGCATCGAGGCCAAACATGCGACGTCCTAAAAATATCGCGCCCAAGACTACGACGAATGATCAAAAACTATGACCTTGTTGCACCTGAAGGAGCACTTGACGACGAGGACAGTGGAGAAGATAACTAAACCGGTAAACCAAGCAGCGACTGAATAGCAATAGAGGTTGCTGCTGTACGGTTATCCACTTGAATCTTTGGGTAAATTTGTTCAAGGTGTTTATTAACAGTCCTGGGGCTTAGCGAAAGAATTTCTCCGATCTCCTTATTGGTTTTTCCGTGAGCGACCCAAAGTAATACCTCAGCCTCACGTTTAGTGATTGGCAGACTTTCCTCCAAAATAGTCGCATCCAGTATTGAGGTGTGACTAACGATCCTCAACAAGTGTTCACTATTATTAACCGTTTTAAAATATCGAATTGTTAAGGGTTGTTCGTTTGTTGAAATAAGAAGGTCCTCCTTTCTCTCCCCCTTATTGATCCAATCCTTCAAAGTAGCATTCACATATGTGTTACTTTCAATACCGTCAATACCATGCTTCTCCAGTAGTTCACGAGTTTCGGGAGTGCTCCATAATATATTACCGTTATTATTTATCGCCATCACAAATTGTTTAGCTGAGTCCAAAGCGCTTCTCGCATCAGTTATCATATTTGCACTCTGCACATGCGCTTTGATTCTTGCAAGCAACTCTTCGGGCTTAATAGGTTTTGTAATGTAATCGTTACCGCCACATTCAAACGCTTTTACTGTGTGCTCTACTTCAATTAAACCCGTCATAAATATGATCGGTGTTAAAGGAAGTAATTCTCTCATTCTTTTACAGCATTCAAAGCCATCCATAACCGGCATAACCGCATCCATTAAAACAACATTCGGCTTAATCTGCTCAGCAATACTTAATGCCTGCTCGCCGTTTAATGACACCAAAACGGTATAGCCTGCTTGATTTAGCGATGTATTAATCATTCCCAGAGAATCTGGGGAGTCATCAACAACAAGTACAATGGGATTTTCGTTAGAAAATGTCATGGCTCATCTAATTCCTGGATAGTCTCAATTACCGCTTTGAAATCGCATAATTCAGCTCGCTCCTTGAGGTATGTTAAAAGTTCATAATCAAAACCATCTTGTTTCATCTGATCAATTTTTTCAATAATTCCATTGAGATAACCAATTTCCACTAGTGACAACAGTTCATCCAAATCAGCCTTCATTGGTTTTTTTCTGTTTTTATGTTCAACATTAGTCGACACTATTTTAGCTGGCTCTTCATAATCCCAAGACAACTTTAACAAAGCACCAAGCTTTTCTAGTAGCAATTCACGTCGAATGGGTTTTATCAAATACTCATCGTGCAATCGACCACTCATTTCTTCACGATGATCTTCAATCGCATTTGCAGATAGCATAACAATGGGAACTTTTAGATTTGATTTTCTGAGTTGAGAAGCCAACTCCCAACCGTCTACAAAAGGCATAGAGACGTCTAGTAAAAATAGATCGACATGTTGTTCATCATGTTTTTCATCTATGAATTTTAACGCCATCTCAGCACCATTCGCCTCAATCACCTTAAACCCCAATGGTGATAGAAAATCTGATATCAGACTTCGATGGGAGGATGCGTCATCCACCACCATGATATTTTTTGTCTCGCCTTTATATCCCTTAATCGTTTTATGAATGATAGGTTGAACATTAGGCTCAATCACTGACGGCAATAATATTGTTAGTGTAAAGCAGCTCCCTTCACCATAGACACTTTTAACTGATATATCTCCACCAAGTAGGTGACAAAGCAAGCGAGATATGGATAAACCAAGACCCGTACCGCTGACAGATTGTGTTTCCTTGTTATGAATTCTTTCAAACGGATCAAATATCCTTTCTTGATCTGATTTCTCTATTCCTACGCCGGTATCCGTAATAACAAATTTCGCTACCTCATTCCGATAGCTAACCTGCAATGTCACTTTTCCTTGATGAGTAAATTTTACTGCGTTGGATAATAAGTTCATTAATATCTGCCGCAAGCGCTTCTCATCGACGAAAACATAGCTAGGCAACTCGCTCAAACACAGATATTTAAAATTAATACCTTTCGCCCGAGCCTGTATTCCGAACATTTCAACCATTTGCTCTATTAGCGGAACAATTTTTACTTGATCACGATGCAAATCTAATCGTCTTGCTTCAATTTTTGAAATCTCTAACAAGCCTTCAATAACATCGGCAAGATGTTCACTATTACGACGAATGGCTGTTGCCGACTCTCGATTTTTTTTCGGTAATTGACTATCACTCTCCAAAATTTGAGCATACCCATAGATTGTATTTAACGGTGTACGTAATTCATGGCTAACACCAGAAAGATATCGACTTTTTGCTTGATTAGCTGCCACTGCGACCTCTTTAGCAGCTTGCAATTCAGATGATGTTTTTTCGTGGGCTTCTGCCTCTCGTATCAATAATTCAGTCTGTTTTTGTGACTCTTGAAGTGCTTTACGTCGACTATTTTCTGCCAGCACATATAGCCAAACAAGCACACCTGTAACAATCATCAATAAGGAAAAGGTTTGCCATAAAGCACTACTAACGGAATAATTTACTTCAGTTGAATATGATACGGAAAGATCTACCAGCGCAAATAATGCAGCGATGAGCGATGAGGTAAAAAACAAAATCAATAAATAATGACCGACAACCGAATCAAATCGTTTAACGATACTCAAAGGTAATAGTGAATTGAGTGCAGCAAGAATTTGGAATTTAGCATTCGCACGAGGACGACACTGGTCATGACAACTAGAATCGAGCGAACAGCACAGTGAACAGATATTACCTTGATACGCAGGACAAACACTCATATCTTCATGATCAAAACTATTTTCACAAATCATACACCTTATTTCTGAGTTGCACTCCTTCTCAGAGAAACTCTCCTCTCTCGCAATATAATATTTTCCTTTGGTTAAGTACGCAATGATTGGTGCTGTGATAAAAGGCAAAAACAATGCAATAAAAGGAGACATCGCTTTAAATAACTCCCCAAACAATCCTATTTGCCCACATATACCAACAGTCGACGCGATTAGCATAGAGACAACACCGACAGGATTAATATCGTATAAATGTCCTCGCTTAAATTCTATGTGCTGTGGTCGCAAACCTAGAGGTTTATTAATCACAAGATCAGCAACTAGAGAGCCGATCCACGCCAACACAAGAGCTGAATAGGTAACAAGTATGGTCTCAAAAGCCTGATACAATCCAAGCTCCATTAACAAAAGTGCTATCGCCACGTTAAAAAATAACCAAACAATTCTACCTGGATGGTCATGTGTAAGTCGTGAGAAAAAATTTGACCACGCGATAGAGCCTGCATATGCATTGGTTACATTTATTTTTAGCTGCGAAATAATGACAAATGTTGCAACCAATACTAACGCCAACTCAGGATTACTCGTAATATAACTAAATGCCACCAGATACATGTGAGTAGGGTCATCCGCCAACTCATAATCCACACCATGCTGCAATGCCAGTACAGCGAGAAATGAACCGGCGAATAGTTTTAATAAACCAAATATAGACCACCCCGGCCCGGCTAGCGTTAACGACAACCACCACTTCTTGGAATCTTCTTTCTCCTTGGGAAGAAATCGAAGAAAATCGACTTGCTCTCCGTTTTGTGCAATCAGCGGAAATATCACCGCAGCTGCAGCACCAAATAGAATAAAATTAAATTCATCAATACTATTTTCACCAGCACCGGGATAGTGCGTCCAAGTTGAAAAGGCTTCAGCATGATGATAGAGAATAAAAAGTAGTGGTGCTATTTGCAACACGATCCAAATAGGCTGAGTCCACAACTGAAAACGACTAATACGTGTTATACCGTGAGTCACTAATGGAATGACAACTACAGCACTAATTATATATGCGAAAAAAAGTGGAATACCAAAGAGTAGTTGTAACGCCATCGACATAATGGCAGCTTCAAGCGCAAAAAATATAAAGGTAAATGACGCGTAGATGAGTGAAGAAATTGTTGAACCGATGTAACCGAAACCCGCTCCGCGTGTTAATAAATCAATATCAAGCCCAGATTTTGCGGCATAGTAGCAAACTGGGAGTCCGGTCAAAAATATCAAGCTGCAAACAACCAGAATTGCCCACATAGAATTTGTAAAACCATATTGCAAGGTAATCGCACCACCAATCGCCTCTAACGCTAGAAAGGAAACGATTCCTAGCGCAGTATTCGCAATACGTGCACCCGACCATTTACGCGCTCGTCGAGCAGTATAGCGGAGTGCAAAATCTTCCAGCGTCTCGTTGGCAACCCACTGGTTGTACTTTCGCTTAGACGGGAAAATACGATTTTTTTTGGTCACAATACCTCAGACCGTTTTTTATATTTCACAAAACTACCTTACTAAATCGTTATATGCTAAATCGCTGATAGTAGATGAGCGTGCTAGCTCTAATTTACTGTTGCAATAATCCAACCTTTCATTATCTACGTAATACAAATAATTCCATATACGTACATTGACGTATCCTCATCCGTTCATTACCGAATAGTGTAATCTCTTTAACTCACGGATACTTACAAACCATAGGCAAGAAACGATTCGAATGTCAGAACTTCCTAGCCCCGTCCATCGAGGTAGCTGCACACCTTGGAACATTTACTCACACATTTGAACCAATATGGTTCAAAGAAATAGAACCAGGTAATCACTATGATGAAAATGAAATTTCAAACATCAAAAAATTTACTCTTAGCAACCGTATTGGCTACAACAGCAACGACAACACTCGCGGGTGGAACCATAAAAGTTGGTGATAACAAATCAATTAGCGCAGGCATTGGTGTAAGAACCGCATTTACTGCAGTGAACAATGGCGCACCTAGCGGTGATGCATTTTCAAAAGATTTCGCCATTCAAAATGCACGTATTTATCTTTCAGGACAAGCGTCTAAAGATATCAAATTCACATTCAACACTGATGAAATCTTCGGTCAAATGGGTGTTCTTGATGCTATCATTCAATACGAACCAAGCAAAGAATTTAATGTTTGGGTAGGACGTCATTTAACACCAGCAGATAGAATTGAAATGAACGGTCCTTTCTATGCACTATCATGGAACCAATATACAGTCCCACTCTACTCTTCGGACCAACTTGGTGCGGCAGGTCTTTACGGTCGTGATGATGGTATTACTGTTTGGGGTACATTAGGTAAATTCCAATATGCTGTTGGTGCATTTGATGGACTCTCCGGCGATAAAACGGCAAACACCGACGACAACCTGCTTTACGCTGCACGTTTTGCCTACAACCTATTAAACATGGAACAGAATCCAGCTTACTACACAAGCAGCACATACTATGGTGGCTTGGGCGATATTCTGACAGTTGGTCTCTCGGTACAACAACAAACTGGTGGAGCTGGCGCAGTCGTTGATTCCGCAGACTTCATGGGTTACGCAGTTGATGTACTCTTCGAAAAAGTATTGGGTAACAATGTTGTAACAATTGAGGGTGAATATAAATCTTTCACTGCTGACATTAGCGCTGCCGCAGCAGCAGATGCAAGCAACTTCCCCATGTTTGATGGAACCTCCTATTTTGCCACTGCTGCATTCCTATATGGTAGCCCAATAGGTAAAGGTAAAGTTCAACCATATGCAAGAATGACTGGCAACTCACCAAGTGAAGGCGATTCAAGTTCACTCACAGAGCTTGGCATGAACTATATCCTCGACGGCCACAATTCTCGCTTCAACGTAAACGTAACCATGGGTGATGCCGACTTAACTGGTGCGAAAGGAAAAGATACCAAAGCAGTATCTTTTGGCATGCAACAACAATTCTAAGCCAGTAAAATATTTCAGGAGTAATCAAAATGAAAAAACCAAGTTTGAAGAAATCATTATTACCGTTAACACTTGCACTAGCAGGAATGGGCAACGCGTTCGCAGCAGATACGATTAAAGTCGGTGTTCTTCACTCTCTGTCAGGAACAATGGCAATCAGTGAAACCACACTGAAAGATACAATGGAAATGCTCATTGAAGAGCAAAATAAAAAAGGCGGTATTCTTGGAAAGAAACTGGAAGCAGTTGTGGTTGACCCAGCATCCAACTGGCCACTATTTGCAGAAAAAGCACGTGAGCTAATTTCAAAAAACAAGGTTGATGTAGTATTCGGCTGCTGGACTTCGGTTTCACGAAAATCTGTATTACCTGTATTTGAAGAATTAAACAGCTTGCTTTTTTACCCTGTTCAGTACGAAGGTGAAGAGTCATCTAAAAACGTTTTCTACACAGGAGCTGCACCTAACCAACAAGCTATTCCCGCCGTTGACTACTTAATGAATGATGTTGGTGTTAAACGCTGGGTACTTGCTGGTACGGATTATGTTTACCCACGCACAACCAACAAGATATTAAAAGCCTATTTGAAAGCGAAAGGCGTTAAAGATAAGGACATCATGATCAACTATACGCCTTTCGGTCACTCTGATTGGCAATCAATCGTTTCTGATGTGAAAAAGTTTGGCTCTTCGGGTAAAAAAACGGCTGTCGTATCTACCATTAATGGTGATGCGAATGTTCCTTTCTATAAAGAGTTAGGTAACCAAGGTGTTTCTGCAGAAGATATCCCAGTAGTTGCATTCTCTGTTGGTGAAGAAGAACTCTCAGGCATCGATACTAAACCATTAGTTGGTCACCTTGCCGCATGGAATTACTTCATGAGTGTTGATACAGAACAGAATGAAGAGTTCATCGAGTCATGGCAGAAGTTCACCAAAAATAGTGATCGCGTTTCTAATGACCCCATGGAAGCACATTACATCGGCTTCAACATGTGGGTAAAAGCCGTTGAAAAGGCAGGAACAACAAATCCAGATAAAGTGGGTGATGCGATCATTGGTGTCTCCGCTCCAAACTTAACTGGTGGCTACTCAACAATGATGCCTAATCACCACATCACCAAACCTGTACTGATCGGTGAGATTCAGGAAGATGGACAGTTTGATGTTGTTTGGCAAACATCTGGTACTGTTTCTGGTGATGCATGGTCAGATTTCCTTCCTGGTTCGAAAGATATTATCTCTGATTGGCGTGCTCCTCTCGCTTGTGGTAACTACAACGTTAAAACAGGAAAATGTAGCGGGCAGAATTTCTAAGAAACATTCTATCCATGTGAGTCATCTTAGGGAGAAGTTCCTAAGATGACTGAGTTTCTACGCACGTATCGATTTACTGGTCTCTATTTTGAGGAACGCCGCTAACACATTTTTGTCATCGTGGTGGGCATTTCCAAATTGCCGTCTTCATCAAAGCCGGAGCCGGTGATTCAATGCTTAGCAGTACCGCTATGCGATTTGTATTTATATGTATACTAAAAAAATGAACGTATTATCCATGGGAAATAAATTGCGAATCATATTTGCACTATTTATTTTTCTACTTCCAATAATTTCAATGGCTGAGAGTATTGATCTCGAATCGTCACTCTCTCAACTCAGCGAAAAGAGTTACAAAACAAAGGCTGAAGCAATAGAGAATATTGCTAACAGTCAATCTCCGAAAATCCAACGCATTCTCGAATCTTTAATGAGTGGAAAAGTCTATTACCGAAAATCAGACAAAACTACATTTTATTACGAGAAAAATGAAAGTGGCTACCATTTTGAGGATATTTTGTCTGGCGAAAATTTTGTTCTACAGAAAAAACGCGGATATAAAAAAGTAGGTATCAACAATAAGCTGAGAATAAAACTTCGACAACTCATCGCTGAATTACAATTAAATAATCCAGATGTAGCTGCTCGTAAATCTGCTGTTGAAGAGATTATAAAAAAACTAAATGATAACGGGTTAGCAACACTAAAAGAATATTACCCGAAAGAATCCAATTCAGAAGTCAAAGAACTTATGCAAACGGGTCTTTCGATTGGTGAACTCACGTCCGATGATGAAACAACAGTCCTTAACGCGATAAAAAACCTAGAAGATAATCTTCAACCAATTGTAAAAAATAGCTTAGTTAAGCTAATAGAAAACACAGATAATCCGAGAGTTAGATCCGCTGCTGAAAAAGTTATTAGATCAATTAATGCCGATATCAGCTTTTACGAAAAACTGGAGACACTCTACTTTGGCCTCAGTTTTGGCTCGGTGTTAGTGTTGGCAGGAATTGGATTAGCCATTACATTTGGTGTAATGGGCGTAATTAATATGGCGCACGGCGAATTGATCATGATCGGGGCTTACACTGCATTTGTCATTCAACAACTCATGCAAAACAATATCG
>Ga0316204_10000882_pt1 | contig 95023 bp, 100 predicted proteins | sample 6monrhotite_MG_2_FD_205661 | JGI IMG/M metagenome (GOLD analysis project Ga0316204, IMG submission 205661) | Microbial mat bacterial communities from mineral coupon in-situ incubated in ocean water Damariscotta River, Maine, United States -... | ecosystem: Environmental > Aquatic > Marine >... | reverse complement strand
GAAAGACGTCAAGAACAATTCGACTTCTAAAATAAATTAACTGGGATAACCACTGAAATATGAAGTACTGCCCCCTTCAAGGGGGTTCTAAACAAAACCACCTTCTAAGAAGGTGGATAATTTACTTCTCTGTCATGGTAAATTCCCCTGATTGTTTTTAGTTAGTTGGAATGCTTTTACTTATATTTTTACGCTACTCCGTCAATAATACTACCATATCCATTGAATAAGAATAAATTGATTTATTGGGCAGCCAAGGCAAGTATATGAGGTGGAGCATACTTTTTAGATCTAAGCATCCATTTTTGATCGCCAATCGGTTTAGACATTAAATAAATTTTTGAGGTTAAACTGGATCCGATCAGTTACATTATTTGTAATGGAGCAGCCCCATGTCATTTTTTGAAAATTTAGAAAACCTCGTCGAAACCCGAAAAGACACTAATAAAAAAATCATGTTCATCCTTTGCTTTTATCACCACCCAATATTTCGCCTTCGGATATAATGAGATAAATAAAAGAACGAAGTTCAACTAAATTATTTCAAGAGCTTAAACACTTAAAGAAATGATACTGGGCTCAGCATTTTTGGGCACGAGGATATTTCTGCGTTACAGTTGGAGAGTTAACGAAAGAAATGATAAACGACTATTTTGATGCTGAATGATGGTTGACCGGCTTTAGCTGGGATGCTGGACTTTCAGTTCGTAGTTTTTAACCTACCGTCTTCAGGCGATGGTTGTTAAGTTAACTCAATAAACGTAGCACTTGTGTTGTAGGGAGTTTGGGTGCGATAATGCTCTGAAAATAAGTTATATTAATAATGGATGAGAGGAGATAGTTCGATGACTATGAAATGGTTTAAACCAAAAAAAATTGTTAAATTCGTGGCTTTAGCACTGGCTGTTTCTGCAATATATTCACCGGTTTATGCGGAGGAAAATTCAGCAGAAGCCGATGAAAAACAAGTAGACAAGAAAAAAAGTACGGCTGATATCTTGACAGATAATATTATCGTAACGGTTAGAAAACGAACTGAGACTTTGCACGAAGTGCCTGTTGCTGTTACAGCGTTTGGAGAAGATCAACTGGATACTTTGAAAATTCGTGATTTCAACGATTTATCTGATGGTATGGCGAATGTTATGTTGGAAGATATTGGAACGATGCGCGGCACCGCTAACTTTTCCGTTCGAGGTCTGGGGATTAATAGTTCGATCCCGACTATTGACCCGACAGTAGGCGTTTTTGTTGATGGTGTCTTTATGGGCACTAACAATGGCATCATAACAGACATGTTTGATATTGAGAGTATTCAGGTGTTGCGTGGTCCTCAGGGTATTTTGTTCGGTCGTAATGTAACAGGTGGTGCAATTTTAATTAAAACCAAAACGCCAGAGGATACCTACGGATTTAAGGGGAAAGCATCCGTAACTGGTGGCGGCGACGGAGGGCAAAATAAAACCTTACAAGCTAACTTCAATATACCATTATCTGAAAACCTGTTTACCAAATTATCTCTATATTACAATGATGACGATGGATATTTTAAAAACTTATTTGATGGCAGCGATCATGGTGCAATTGAACAGACAATGGTTCGTTCTACCACCTTGTGGGAGCCAACAGAAGATTTAAGTATTACCTTTAAATATGAATACATGGACTTAGATGGTGATGGTCCTGCGGGTCAAAATCATACTAATGGTAGTGGGATTAACCCAGACTTAGCCTTCGCTGGCTCTCCATTAAGTGCGCTAGCTGTAACCTTTGATCGTGATAGCCATGACTTTGCTATTGATGAACCAGGATTTCAAAAATCCGAAATCGATTTGATTTCGCTTAACCTTGATTGGGAAGTGGCTGGAGGTACTTTGACCTATATTTTTGGTTATCGAGATTATTCTAGCGAGACTTTGGCTGATATTGATGCTCAACCTTTTTTCCTTTTCCATTCCGATACATGGTTGAAGAGTGAGCAATTCAGTAACGAATTACGTTTTAATAAAGAATTTGATAGTGGGACTAATCTTCTCTTTGGTGTTTATCAATATTCGAATGATTTAGAATACCATGAACGACGTCAGTTACCGCTGACATCGATTGGTATCTTTCAGGATGGTGGAGGTTTACACGATACAACCAATGCGAGTGCATTTGCTGCAGTAGATTTTCAGATTAATGACCAGCTAACCGCTCAAATCGGTGGACGTTATACCAAAGAAGAAAAAGATGCACAGATAGCTTCCTTGAGCAGAAACATCAGTGCTTTTTCCGCAGGTTTTCCGCTCCCACAAGGGCCTAGCTGTAATATCGTTTTGAATAATGACTGTACTTTTGATTTTGACGATAAAGACGAGTGGACCAGTTTTTCTCCTAAAGTGGGTTTAACATATACTTTAGATAATAACGATTTAGTTTACGGTCATTGGTCCAAAGGCTTTCGCTCTGGTGGATACAACTTGCGAAACACCGCAGATACTAGCACCCCTGAACTTTTAGCACTTAATGGTCCTGGACCGTTTGACCAAGAGACAGTGAGTAACTTCGAGTTTGGTTATAAGCACAGTGCGGATTGGGGACATATTAACGCTTCCGTTTTTCATACTTCAATTGATGATATGCAGCGTGAAGTTAATACCTCTTCGGATACTAGCGTGGTCGTTCAAGTTATTAGGAATACGGCAGAAGTGACTATGCAAGGGTTAGAGGTGGATGGTGTATTTAAGTTTTCTGATAACCTAGTGGCGACTTTTAACTTTGGTTTAATTGATGCGGAATATGATAAGATTCTCTTCGATATTAGTGGCGACGGGGTCATTAACAGTACTGACTTTGGTCTTGAGATTCCACGAGTACCAGAGACTACCTACAGCATAGGTTTAAATCATGATGCTGACTTTGGTAGTATTGGTTATTTGAATTCACGTATTAGTTATTCTTATCGCGATAGAACATCATACACAGATAACAATTTAGGTTTCGTTGAGGAACAACGAATGCTTAACCTTGGTTTTGATTTTCATACCAGTGATAATTGGGTCATTTCTATTTTCGGTAAAAATTTATTGGATGAAGTCAAGCATGGCAATGATACTCAACTTCCTTTTGGTACTTTCTCACCTTTAGCAAAGGGGCGCATCATCGGTGCTGAAGTGACTTATATTTATTAGGAAATCCTCTGCTATTTACCCAAAGCTGGACTTTATGTCCAGCTTTTTTGTTGGAAAAAACTGTCCAATGATATTATTATGATTTCGTTGATAGATATCGAGTGTAAGAGTAGATTAATTGCTAGTTTCGATGTTTAAAACTTAAAATAAAGCAAAAAAGATAGATATCTTGAAAATATAGCCAGTTTTCATATCGAAAGTTGTTACAAGCCGTAAAATTGCTGTACAATGCGCCGGTCTTGATATGGCTGAATTAGTGATTGGTCATGTTTTAATTTTAGTATCTTACTATTTTGGAGTATTCAATGTCACTAAGCGTAGAAGAAAAAGCGAAAATCGTTAGCGAATATGGTCGCGGCGAAAATGATACTGGCTCGCCTGAAGTGCAAGTCGCATTATACAGCCACCAGATCAATCATTTACAAGGTCATTTCAAAGAACATATCCATGATCATCATTCCCGTAGAGGACTGTTGAGAATGGTATCTCAGCGCCGTAAATTACTCGATTATTTAAAAGGTAAAGATGTTGAAAGATATACAGCTTTAATCGGTCAATTAGGTTTACGTCGTTAGAAGTAAGATATTCTAAAAAGGGGGACTTTATGTCCCCCCTTTTTTGCATTATGTAATATCGATGTTATCTGGTAAAACCGCTAGATAACATCATTTTTCAGGTTTAGGTTATTCTATTGAGGTTTTCGAAAAGACATCAACTGAATAGTCTAGGCAAATATAAAGTTCTAGAGAAATAAATATCTAGAAAAACTAATTTAATAAGGAAATCTTATGAATCCTATAAAAAAATCATTTCAGTACGGTAATAGAACCGTTACATTGGAAACTGGTGAGATCGCCAGACAAGCGTCAGGCTGTGTAATCATTGATGTTGAAGGTACAACTGTGCTTGTTTCAACGGTTGGTAAAAAGGAAGCCCGAGAAGGTCAAAATTTTTTCCCATTAACGGTTAATTATCAGGAAAAACGTTATGCAGCTGGTAAAATCCCTAGCGGTTTTATTAAGCGCGAAAACCGTCCATCAGATGGTGAAACATTAACAGCTCGTTTGATCGATCGTCCTTTAAGACCTTTATTTCCTAAAGGTTTCATGAATGAAGTACAAATTGTTTGTACGGTTATTTCTATTAATCCTCAAGTTGATCCTCAAATGGTCGCACTCATTGGTGCATCAGCTTCTTTGTCTGTTTCGGGTTTACCTTTTGGTGGACCAGTGGGTGCGGCGAGAGTTGGCTACAAAAATGGCGAATATATTCTTAATGGCAGTGTTGATGAAATGGCTGATTCGGAATTGGATTTGACTGTAGCTGGTACGGAAAACGCGGTATTAATGGTTGAATCAGAAGCGAAAGAATTAACTGAATCAGTCATGTTAGGCGCAGTGATGTTTGGTTTTACCGAAATGCAAGTGGCGGTTAAAGCGATCAATGAATTTGCTGCAGAAGTAAACACGCCTAAATGGGACTGGAAGGCACCTGAAGAAAATACAGCGGTTATTTCACAAGTTGAAGAGAGCACTAAAGCAGCTATCACTGAGGCTTATGCAATTGCAGACAAGATGGCTCGTCAAGATAAGCTTTCTGAAATCAAGCAATCAACAGTCGCTGCGTTAGTCACTGATGCAGATGGTGCACCTTCGGAAGATGAAGTTAAAGGCGCGTTTTCTAAAACTGAAAAATCAGTCGTTCGTTCGCGAATTATTGCTGGTGAGTCAAGAATTGATGGTCGTGAAAATGACATGGTTCGTGCGCTATATATTCGAACTGGTGTTTTACCAAGAACACATGGTTCCGCACTCTTTACTCGTGGTGAAACTCAGGCATTAGTTGTCGCAACTTTAGGAACCGAACGTGATGGACAAATTATCGATGGTTTGTTTGGCGAGTCGAAAGAAACTTTTATGCTGCATTATAACTTCCCTCCTTACTGTGTTGGTGAAGCGGGTTTTATGGGCGCACCAAAACGTCGTGAAATTGGTCACGGAAAATTAGCCAAGCGCGGCATGCAAGCGGTTATTCCTTCAAAAGAAGACTTCCCATATACCATTCGAGTCGTTTCTGAAATAACAGAATCAAATGGCTCTAGCTCAATGGCTTCTGTTTGCGGAACGAGCCTTGCGCTAATGGATGCTGGTGTTCCAACCACTGCACCTGTTGCGGGCATTGCGATGGGGCTTGTTAAAGAAGGTGATAGTTATGTGGTTCTTTCTGATATTTTAGGTGATGAAGATCATCTAGGCGACATGGACTTTAAAGTAGCAGGTACTGAAGCGGGTATCACGGCATTACAAATGGATATCAAGATCGAAGGCATTAACCAGGAGATCATGGAAAAAGCGCTTCATCAAGCTAAAGGTGGTCGTTTGCACATTCTTAAGACAATGAACGAAGCAATCGCTAAGCCGAATAGTGATATTTCAGAATATGCACCTAGAATTACCCTGGTTAAAATCGACCCTCAAAAAATCGGTGATGTCATTGGTAAAGGTGGATCAACTATTCGAGCACTGACGGAAGAAACCGGCGCAACCATCGAAATCGAAGAAGATGGTACGGTTAAAATCGCCGCTGTTGAAAAAGCATCGGGCGATTTAGCGATTCAACGGATCAAAGAGTTAACAGAAGACGTTGAAGCGGGTAGAACCTATAGCGGTAAAGTGGTCAAAATTGCTGACTTTGGTGCTTTTGTTGAATTTATGGGTAACAAGACAGGCTTGTTGCATATCTCACAAATCGCGCATGAGCGGGTTAATAAAGTTGCTGATTACTTGCAAGTGGGTCAGGATCTAGACGTAAAGGTTTTAGAAGTTGATCGTCAAGGTCGAATTCGTTTAAGTCGTAAAGTATTGCTTGATCCACCTGCACCTGTTGAAGAGGCTGCTCTCACAGCAGAAGCACCGGTAGAAGAGAATGCCGCCGAAGCGCCAACTGAAGAGACCCAAGGAAATAAGGAATAGTATTCAGTTAAGTTATTTAACTCTAACAAAAAACCGCGATTATCGCGGTTTTTTGTGTTTGTCCAGCGAAGCTGGCAAACCCAGCAGTTTGAAAGAAGACAGCATCAGCCTGACTAAGGGGAAGATAATCTGAAAGTAAACCGAGCCAAAGGGGCTGGAATTGATGGTTTGAGCTTAAGCGATTTTGCTGTGGAGCTGGATAACAGTTGAAACAACTGTTACTTGAAAAAGAAAGAAAACCTATTTTCTTTGACGAAAGTTTGATTGACATATAAGTTGCAGTTAAGTTATATGAGGGCAATATGAGCACAAATTAAATAGTTCCCAAGAAGTATGAAGTTCTTATCAACAAAAATATTGCCAGAGAGTTCGTTCTTTAGTCAGTTCGACTTAATTACAATTAGTAGTCTGCCCAATTTATTGATATGCCGTAATGTTTATTCCCTTGAACATTTTGAACGTCGGTTATTTGATGTTTATAATATATGCTTTCCAGATTCTTTAAATCGTGCGGTTAATAAAAGACGGGCTGAGTTCTTGGCAGGGCGTTGTGCGGCATCTTCTGTTTTAAGTCATCTAGGTTATAAAAATACTCGCGTCCCAGTTGGAAAACATCGTAGTCCAATTTGGCCTAATGAGATTATTGGGTCAATTACTCACACAAACACATCGGCGCTATGTGCAGTAGCAAATACTAAAGATAGAGTATTTTTAGGTATTGATTTAGAAAATTGGTTAACGGACGAAACAATACGAGCAACCAAGCGGCTCATTATTCAAGAAAGGGAAGAGCGGTTGTTAAAAAATAGTGCGATGAATTTTAACGAAGCGATGACACTGGTGTTTTCTGCAAAAGAAAGTCTTTTCAAGGCACTTTACCCTAGAGTAAGGGATTATTTTGATTTTCTGGCAGTTGAAATTGTTGGCATATCCGTCGAGCAGAGGCATTTTGAACTTAGACTATGTCAAAATTTAAGTTCAGATCTAACAATTGGACGCTGTTTTAAGGGTCACTTCAAACTGGAAGCTGGCGCGATCTTAACTCTAATCACCGATTAATCAATCCGTAACCTATTGAATTATATGGGTTTGATAAGGCTAGCTATCAGTTAGTCAGCCAATGTAGAACTCTCGTCATGAATTGAAAAATTGTTAATGGATTAAATTTTTGAGTTCCCCACTAATGTATGCCAAATAGTGTTTCAGTTTCCAAACTGCACGATAATAGTTGTCGTGCCTGCCATCAACTTTCTCGAAATCAAGAAATAAAGCCATAGCAAAAGCTTATTATTCCGGTGGCTATAGCCAAATACAAATCGGTGAATATTTGGGTTGTCATTACAGCCGAGTGAGTCAACGATTGAAAGCTTATGAGCGGCAATTAAAGACCTCATAAATGTGCCATAAATTTAGTCCCATAAATTCTTAACTAGAATTTCCAACTCAACAAAAACGATCTTTATGATCGTTCTTTCACTCTAAATACTACCTAATCTCAACTCTTTTCCCAAGTTGGACTTACCTAAGCGCAGTCTATTTGAGATAAATTAAAAGAACCACTTGGATCTTTTAACGATACGATCTATTATATAACTAACAATATATAGCCATTTAAATATAGTGAGTATCGTTATGGTCAGAGTATCCAAGCAAAAGCGAGAAGAAATTCGCCGCTCCATCATTCACACGGCGGTTGAAATGTTTTCTGATAAAGGGTTTGAGTCCACCACCATGAAGCAGATTGCTCGAGAAGTGGGCATTGGTGACGCTACTATTTACAAATATTTCTCAAGTAAAGATAAGCTCATTTTTGGCTATTATGGTTTGCGAGCCGAACAAGCCGTAGAGAGCTTTACCCAAGAACCTGAGATGGAGAGCTATGCTCTACAGGAAAAAATACAACTACTAATCGATATTTACCTTGAAAACCTTCTTCCAGACAGAGAGTTTGTGGCAGAAAGCCTGCAAATGATTATGCAATCTCCAAGTGTGTTATTTGAAGATGTAACCCCGGTGAGAAAAGAATTCGTCGGTGTAATTCAAGATTTACTCACAGAAGCAGAGCAATCTGGAGAGATTGCAAAGTCGCCATTCACAGGATATACAGCCAAACTCACTAATGACTTCATTCTCGCGATATTACTTTATTGGATTAAAGATGATTCCGATGAGTTTAGCAATACCACTCAGTTGGTCGATATGTCTTTATCGCTTGGAATTGAGATCCTCAAGACCGGCATCGTTAGTAAAATGACAGACCTAGTGAGTTTCTTTGTCAAAGCTCACTTGTTTCGATTTATGGGAAGCGGCTTTCTTAACAAAATGATTCTTGCAAAATCATTCTCTCGTTAAGGAAAAAATGATGTCTACTAATATTCCTATTTCCAAGTTAAAGCGAAGTGCACTAACCGGACTAACGGCTGCAAGAGTTGGCGCTAAACATGTTGGATACAAAGCACGTTCGTTGTTAACTAAATCAGAAGATAAAGAAGCCTCAAGAATTCGTCATGAAGAACAAATAGGCGACTTAATATTCTCGGTGTTAACTCAGTTACGTGGAACGGCGCTTAAAGTATCGCAGATTCTGAGCATGGAGGCCGACGTTCTTCCGCTCTCTATTCGAGAAAAACTTAAGGAAGCTTGTTATCAGGTTCCTCCAATCAATCGCGCATTGGTTAGAAAGCAATTAATCCAGGAGTTGGGGCAATCTGCTAACGATCTCTTTCGTCAATTTAATAATCATGCATTCGCGGCTGCCAGTATTGGACAGGTTCATCGTGCTATTACTTTTGGTGGTGATGCAGTGGCGGTAAAAATTCAATATCCAGGCATTGCCACAACTATCGAAAGCGACATAAAAATTATTGAAACACTCTTTTCGGCACTTTCTAAAACCAGTGATTTGTTGCCACAGAAAAATGTTTTAGCAATTATGATGACTGAAATGCAGGACCGATTGAGGGAAGAAGTTAATTACCATGTAGAAGCCGACAATATCAAATGGTTTAAAGAAAAAGTTGAACTTACAGGGATTACTATTCCAAGTGTTGTGGATGATTTATCGAGCAAAAGAATCTTAACCCTGGAAATGCTTGAAGGCTGGCACTTATCTGACTGGTTATCAACTAACCCATCACAACAACAAAGAAACCAAATAGGACAGCAGCTGTTCGACTATTTCTGGTATTGCGTCTTCGATCTGCACCGCATCAATGCCGATCTTCATCCTGGAAACTTTCTGGTTTTAAACGATGGAAATTTGGGTGCACTCGATTTTGGATGTGTGAGAACGCTGGGTGAAGACTTCATTTCAAAATTCGTAACTCTAATTCCAGCACTGGTAAATACTTTCCACCATGGTCAGAACATTGAGAAATTACTCGAAGCTTATCAATCTCTAAAAGTGATATCGGAAGAAGTGACCTTAGAACAGTTTGAAAATGATTTGCTAACTTCAATTGAACCGTTTGGGCGATGGCTGTGTGAGGCCTACGCTGAGAGTGAGTTTGATTTTAGCCAAAAGCAACCTTGTCCTGGAAAACCGACAGAAGATAGTCGAAAATTAGTCAAGTTTTTGAATGGGTTTTATCAAGAGCAGTTGTGTTTTGATAGAGCGCACTTGGGGTTAATGAACCTACTCACAGAAATTGGAGCGGTTGTTAAAACTGATTGGATGCGATATTACGATAAATAAAACGCTTAATTCGCTGATGTTAACGCTTCTTCTACTTAGAAGGAAAATAATCGGATGGCATAAATGCTTCTCATAGTGTATTCAGCTATTTGTTCTTGGCAATAAAATACTGGTTCAAAATACAGGTAATTGAGATTTCGATATCCACGCTTTGTTTTTTTAAGTGCCGCCGTACTTTACAATTTTTAAAGGAATCTACATGAACTCAAACCAAACTTTTAATCCATTACCTCAGGGGCAGAAAGAAATTGAGGAATTTCCGAGATTTGGATTATCGCAATACGCAAACCGATACCAAGAAGACTTTGGTCCAATTAGTGTCAATATTTCTGGCGAAGTGCAGCGACCATTTAATATTACGATTAAGGAATTGAGTCAGTTAAATAGAAGTGAAATGACAAGTGATTTTCATTGTGTGACCACTTGGACTAAACGTAATCTTCACTGGGGCGGTTATCGCTTTGTAGATTTCTTTGAACAATTGATAAAACCACATCTAAAATCCAACCACCTCATTCACTGGGTCGTTTTTAAAAGCTTGGATGGTTATCGCGCCCGAATGTTACTGAGTGACATTTTAGATTCAAATATCTTGCTCGCAGATAAACTCAATGGGGAACCGCTAAGTTCAAAGCACGGTGCTCCTCTTAGACTAGTCGCTCCAGCGCACTACGGTTATAAAAACCCAAAACATATAAAAGCAATTGAGTTTCATACACAAGACTATCATTTTAAACCACCTTTGCTGTCTTTTATGGAACATCCTAGAGGGCGTGTTGAATATGAAGAGCGCGGACTATTTTTCCCAGGATGGTTTTTGAGAATGATTTATCGACCGCTGATTAAATCCACTATAAAGGAGTTTAAGATGGGTATGCAGGTGAAAGATTGATTAGGAAAGAAAATAGTCTGGTAAGATATAATCCAGTAGCTCTCAAGAGTCGAAGCCGCTATAAGGGGCTAGTTTGTCCATAATAAATTTCAAGAAGGAGGTCGTTTCCGGTTATAAAAAACTTCAATGTAGTCAAAAATACCTTGCTCGATTTAATCTGGGAGTGGAATTGGGTCAAATAGTATTTCTTATCGCGATGTTAGCGACTCTTATATTACCTATGAGATATTTAAGTTTTCAATCTGTTGCGAGATTGTCAAGCATTCCTGTTTTTGCTATTTCCAGCATTTGGTTTGTTGAGCGAGTAGCAGGTTTTCAGATCTTGGGATTCTAGTGTAAAATGCCACGCAATTATTCATAATGTAAGATATTTCATTGAAATACAAAAACGCTGCGCCGGTTAAAGACTCTGAACCTAACAATATGCGATCAAAAATTGGTTTTGTTTCGCTGGGTTGCCCAAAAAATTTAGTCGATTCTGAACGTATTCTCACCCAGCTTAAAACCGAAGGTTATGATGTTGTTCCAAGTTATGATGAAGCGGATTTGGTGATCGTCAATACCTGTGGATTTATCGATAGTGCTGTTCAGGAATCTCTCGATACCATTGGCGAAGCACTTGCGGAAAATGGCAAAGTATTAGTCACTGGATGTTTAGGCGCAAAAGAAGATGAAATTATCAATATTCATCCGAATGTTTTAGGCGTCACCGGACCTCATGCTTATGATGAAGTACTTACTCAAGTCCATCAGCATATTCCAAAACCGGAATATGATCCCTTTGTCAGTTTAGTTCCTGATCACGGCATTAAACTAACACCAAAACATTTTGCTTATTTAAAAATTTCTGAGGGTTGCAATCATCGTTGTACTTTTTGCATTATTCCATCGATGCGAGGCGATTTGGATTCTCGTCCTGTTGGCGATGTGTTGAGTGAAGCAAAACGATTAGTGAACGCTGGAGTAAAAGAGTTACTGGTCATCTCTCAAGATACATCGGCTTATGGCGTCGATACAAAATATCGCGTTGGCTTCTGGGATGGAATGCCAGTTAAAACTCGATTGTTAGAGTTGTGTGAACATTTAGGTAAAATGGGAGTATGGATCAGACTGCATTATGTTTATCCTTATCCGAGTGTCGATAAATTAATTCCGCTAATGGCGGAGGGAAAAATTCTTCCTTATTTAGATGTTCCATTTCAACACGCCAGCCCACGTATTTTGAAATTAATGAAGCGTCCTGGAAATATTGATAAAACTTTAGAGCGAATTAATCAATGGCGAAGTGTTTGTCCAGAGTTAATTATCCGCTCGACATTTATTGTTGGTTTTCCTGGAGAGACTGAAGAAGAATTTGAAGAGTTAATCGATTTTCTTGAGAAAGCTCAATTGGATCGAGTCGGTTGTTTTGCTTATTCGCCAGTCGATGGAGCGACTGCGAATGAATTACCTGATCTCGTTGATGAGGATGTGAAGCAAGATCGTTTGGAACGTTTTATGGCGGTTCAGGAAAAAATTAGCGAAGCAAAACTCAAACAAAAAATTGGTCAGGAGTTTTTGATTTTAATCGATGAAGTTCATTCTGATGGTGCAATTGGCAGAAGTTATGCTGATGCGCCAGAAATTGATGGTGTGGTACATTTAACTGATGAGTTAGATGTGAAGCCTGGTGATAAGGTGTGGGTTCAGATCATTCATTCTGATGCGCATGATCTTTGGGGTGTTAGGGTTGATGAATAGTTTAGATTAGCTTGGTTTATACTACTTAATACAAGTAGGGCAATTTGCCTTTACTGTACGCCCCGTATGTTCTCTCCGTTGAGGTCGTTTGATATTATCTTGACGACTCATATTGCTGTATAGTTTTCGTTCCGAATCTATCACTGCGTATTCATGTATATACGGATACATTACATTGTTCATCCCACCTTGTGCGATAAATTCTTTGCAATTGACTAGCATACTATGAGCATGAAGAAGTTCGTGAAGCATTGCATCAGCAGGCGAAGCAATACAAACAGGATTATTTTCGCAGCCATTATGTAAGCGAAGCTGAGCAGCTGAGCGGGTATTAAAATAAATGACTGCTTTATCTATTTGCTGCATATTGCCGCTGCCAGTCGTCACCCAGTTGTGTTCATCAAAAGATAAACTCCAGTTTTTATTTTTTAATTCTTCGATTAAAGTAATTGATTCTGGAAAACTACTGTAATAATTTGCTATCTCTCTCAAATCGTTAACAATATAATCGGGATCGGTCGCTTGTTTTTTGTAGCGAGCGGATAACTCTTCAAACAGCGATAGAGCTAACTCTGATTTTATATCAATTTGTTGTTGCTCATTATTTGTAAAAATCAAGCTATGCTTAATTTGTTCTCTTATATTACTGTTAGCGATTAATTGAAGTTCCACTTGATGTCTTGGTTTTGACGAAGCTGTTTCAACTAGATTTAATTCAACATCGGCAAATGCACTACTTTCAAAAAGTAAACTAGCAGTAAATAGAACAACGGGTAGCCATTTTCTCCGTTCATTTTTATATTTAGCGGAGTTATTTGCTGATCGCTGATCTTCTTTTAAGGTGACGCCTTGTGTTTTATAATGATGACTTAGTTTATTGAACAAAGTAGGTGATTTTGCTTGTAAACCTTTTTGATAGACTATATGTGGTTTATCGTTAATGACACAGGGGTGAACATAAGCATAGGAAAGAGAGGATTCAGTTTCATCGACTTGAGCACTTTTATTCCAAAAGTGGATATCATTCATGATAAATCTCTCCATATATCTCAGATATGTAATATATCGGCGGTGTAGACTAAAAGTTAATGACTAAAGGTAAAATAGAAGGAATATTGTTAGTATAGTAGATAACGTAGTTGTTCGCTGGGGTGAGGTTTTTGTTGGCAGGGTAATTTTTGTCACGCTAATAGCGCAAGCGAATTAAAAAAACAATTTATATACTATAGTCGTTTGTTTTCGCTTTATGCTTTTTGGGAACTTTCGCCAGCCAAACAATAAACTTAGGATCTTTAGAAATGGATTCGACATGTTCAAAATATTGCTTTAAGTGGTGACGATATTTTAAATGCCTATTAGCTACGACTCGAAGTTCTCCCAAAGAATTCAGTTTTCGAGATGAATCTTTAAACATTTTATTTGCTATTGATAATGTTTGTACATTTTGTTGATGGAATGGTGGATTACACAAAATATGATCGTAATGATTATTTTTCAATCCATCAAGAACATCAGTCACATAAAAGTCAGCACTTTTGTTGATATTTTCTTTAAACGTTTTTTTTGCAGATTCAACCGCAAGCCAAGATTCATCGGTAAAAGTGACTTCCAGTTCTGGATTTTTCTTGGCGGCATAAGTGCCTAGCACTCCCGTACCGCACCCTAAATCTATTAATTTTTGCTGTGGCTTAGTTTCCGGCATATGTTTTAACAAAACACGTGAGCCGATATCCAAACTGTTACGCGAAAATACACCAGGTAGACCAACACTGACTAATCCATGTTCCTCAATTTTATATTGAGACGAGCAGCTAGCGATTATTTCTTCATTCGAATTATAATTTGGTGTTTGATCCAAGTTGGGAAAAATTAGTCGCGCTTTTTTCATCGCCAAGGAAGTTTCGGTAGTGCCGATAATTGATTCGAATAATTTTAAATTCGGTTTATGAATTTCTTTAGTCATGCCTGCGGAAATAATTTTGGTGTTTGGGCGTATATGTGACACGGTACTTTTTAATTGAAAATCTAATAAACTATTATGTTTAGGAACGCGAATAATGACCAAATCAAACTTAAGTTCAGCGGGTATTAAATTGTCACATTGATCAATATGAATAGCTTTTGAATTTGATGAGGCGTATTTGCGGTTGATCTTAGATTTTAGATTCGTCTCTATTGCAATGTTCGATTGCAGTGAATCTGTCCAATAATAAGGATCATAGTTAATCAGACCGCAAGTGAGCGCGCCAAACTGATCATTTATAATTAAAATTTTATCGCCGCCATGAAAATTATGCTCTCGTAAACATTCGAATAAGTATTCATCTGCGGCATTCCATGCTCTTAATGAGCTATCAGTCGTTTCCGGATATCGCTGCAAGTTAAGTTGACTAATGGGTATCAGTTTATCAGACATGGGATTGATACCTAGTGTTAAGACCTAGCATTAAGACCTAGTATCCTGAACTATCGTCGTCTTCATCGTCAAATCCAGATTTAGAGGAGTCATAATCTTTCGGGATTTTAAAGTCTTTTGACTTGAGTAAAACCATCATGCCGCCGACAATAAATAGTAAGACTAAAATGATAATAATGATCGCTGTCCACATAGTCAGATACTCTAGTCACATAGATTAAGAAAATATTGTTGCTGGTAATGTTCGAAATTATTGCAAATGAAGTCTCTGGATTTGATTTTGCTTCGATTGATATGATTCAAGCATTCTTTAAATGAAAAGCTATCTAAAATCTCCTGACTAGTCGCTCTATGTGAAATATGCCACGGTTCTTCTGAAATACCTTGCTGGAATGAACGATATGGTCGGAAAAAACCATAGCCATTTAAATTTTTGTCCATCCAGCTATTTAATTCAGAACATACGCCATTTTTCGAAAACTCTTGAGGCATCAGTTTGACTTTGTACCCAGATTGAATAGGTTCAGCCAAAAATACATCGAGATCTGTCCCCCAATGATGGCGGCTTAATCCCGGTAGTGCCGACCATAGACTAATTGCTTTGTATTTTTCCACATCAGACATTTTATCAATATTTAGTAAACGTCCGTGGCGAGAATATACGGGACGATGTCCTTGCCATTTATCATTCCAGATTGAAAGCTGTTGTTCGAACGATCGAAAACTACTAATAATGGCTATTTCTAGTCCATCTTTTTTAACCGTTGAAAATAAATTTAGCAAATCTTGTTTAATCGATTGATGCACAAGGAAGGACTGAGTCTTTTTGATTTCAAAACCAGTCAAGTGGGACTGCTCGATTCCAATTGATTGTTGCCAGGTTAAGTTCATTGCTAACTCGCTAAAAGATTCTCTAGAACATGATAATAAATATCCGACAGTTTTTCCAGATCCTCAATTTTAATAGATTCGTTAACTTGATGAATGGTTTTATTGATTGGTCCAAGCTCTACAATTTGCGCGCCTGTTTTAGCGATAAATCGTCCATCAGAAGTGCCTCCGCTAGTTTTTTTGGAAGTACTAATGTTGCAGACTTGCATAATGGCTTTGCTAGTGGCGTCGATCAATTCTAAGGATTTTGTAATAAAGGGTTCGCCATTTATTTTCCATTCTAGATCACTATTGGCGCAATGTTTATCGACAAAATCCCCCATTTTTACCATTAATTCTTGGGCGGTGAATTCAGTTGAAAATCGAAAATTAAATTCGATATCAATTTCTCCCGGAATAACGTTAGAGGCTTCACCTGCTTTGATATTAGTTATTTGTAAACTTGTTGGTGGGAAATTTTCGTTGCCTTTATCCCATTCGATCTTGATTACTTCTTCCATAAAATACGCAGCTGTATGTATGGCGTTTTTCGCAAGATGGGGATAGGCGACATGCCCTTGAATGCCGTGAATTTTTAACCAGCCAGTTAAAGATCCTCTTCGACCAATTTTTATCACATCACCTAGTTTTTTTGTGGATGAGGGCTCTCCCACGAGCGCATAGTCGATCCTTTGTTTTCTTTTTTGTAATTCTTCAATCACTTTGACCGTGCCATTAATAAAAGGACCTTCCTCATCGCTTGTGATCAAAAATGCGATGATGCCTTTATGTCGCGGATAGTCTTTTACAAAACGATTTGTAGCGGCAATCATTGCGGCTAGTGATCCTTTCATGTCGGCAGCGCCACGACCAAAAAGCATTCCGTCTATAATGGTTGGTTCAAAAGGAGGCGTTTTCCATTTGTTCGTGTTCCCTGCTGGCACTACGTCAGTGTGACCGGCAAATAGAAAGACTGGTTTGTCATCTGCTTTCCCTAATTCAGTCGTTTGAATTGCCCAAAGATTTTTGGTATCGGCAAAGTTCATTTCCTCAAATTTGAAGCCGGAACCTTGCAATAACTCTTGAATATATTTTTGACAGCCAGCGTCTTCAGGGGTAATAGATTTCCGGGCGATTAAGTTAGTTGCAATTTCGAGTGTATCAGTTGTCATCGTTATCCAGTTTTAGACAAAATAGTTTTCAGTTATTTGCATTTGAGAAACTTCGTATTCCAGTTTTCAGGCTTAAAACCCACAGACCACGATTTCCCATTAAATGCGATAGGGCGTTTAACTACCGTTGGGTTATTCTGGATCAGTTTTATAATATCATTTTGAGTTTCTAAAGATTTACTTTCGTCAGGAATTTTCCGCCAGGTTAAACCACGTTTATTAACTAATTTATCTTTGTCGATATGTTTAAGCCATTCTTTTATTAATGAAGCGGATAGCGATTCAACTTTTAAATCATGAAAGTCATTATCGATCTCATTTTCAGCCAGCCACTTTAATGATTTACGAACAGTATCACAGTTTTTTATTCCGTATATTTGTGCTTTTTTAGACATTAATACCCACCTACTTTTTATTTTAATCCTAATCCATTCTCAATAAATCATTTATAGAAGTTTTTGAACGCGTTTTTTCGTCCACTTGTTTGACAATCACAGCGCAGTACAAACTGTATGATCGGTCTTTAGATGGCAAACTACCAGAAACGACAACGGAACCGGCAGGTACTTTACCATAAGTAATTTCCCCGGTGGCACGATTAAATATTTTAGTGCTTTGTCCTATAAAAACCCCCATTGAAATCACTGAACCTTTTTCTACGATAACACCTTCAACGATTTCGCTTCGTGCACCAATAAAACAATCATCTTCGATAATCGTTGGACCAGCTTGAAGAGGCTCTAATACTCCGCCAATACCTACACCACCAGACAAGTGAACGTTTTTGCCTATTTGAGCGCATGAGCCTACTGTCGCCCACGTATCAACCATCGTTCCTTCATCAATATACGCGCCAATATTAACGTAACTAGGCATAAGAACGACATTTTTATTGACAAAACAACCATTTCTTACAATGGCTTGAGGGACGACGCGTACACCCATTTCGTTAAATTCTTGTTCACTAGTGTTTGCGTATTTGAGCGGAACTTTGTCAAAATAGTTGGTATGCCCGGCATCGATTTTTTGATTATCACGAATTCTAAAAGAAAGTAATACCGCTTTTTTTGCCCATTGGTTTACCTGCCAACCATTTTTTGTCGGTTGAGCTACACGTAATTCACCACTGTCGAGTAAACTTAACGTTTGATTGACGGCAGAAAAAACTTCCGGTGAAACGTTCTTAGAAGTAATTTCCTGCCTTTGGTCGAATGCTTGTTCGATGGTTTGTTTTAAATCCTTCATGATTGGTAAACCTTTTAGTTAATTTTTAATAGCGAGCTGTTGCTTGATTACGTTTTCGATGTTTTTTCGATCTGCCGATTTGCTGATTGGACTATTATCTTTGTGACTTATGATAAAGGTATCTTCCACTTTTTCGCCTAATGTTGTAATTCTGGCATCGTGTAAACGCAGTTCACATCGCTTAAACGCTTGTGCCAAAAGTGCGAGTAAACCTGGTCGATCTTTAGCGACTAAATCGAGCCGAGTATATTGGCTAAATTTGTCATTAGAAAATACTATTTCGGTATTAACGTCAAAATGCTTGTATTGACGTGGCATTCTTCTTTGGATTGATATATCGGATGAATCTAGTGCCGCAATATTTTTTTCAAGTGCATTGATTAGTCGTGTTTGCGTGCCCTTAGAAATAGTAGCCTTACCAGACGCATTTAGCGTGAAAAAGCTATCATAACAATAACCATTACTATCAGTATAAATGCTCGCGGCTTGTACATTCAGATCATATTGCGAGAGGGTCGCCGTTAAGGTTGCAAATAGATCGTCAACATCTTTATTATAGACAAAAATTTCATTTCCGCCGCCATCTAGTCTTTTTCGGATAGCGATAACTTTTCGTGAAGCTCCGGCTAGATTATTCTTAGTTTGATCTAAAATGCACTGGCTGTGCCAGGATATCGTTTTTGCTGGATTTTTCATAAAGTAGCTTTCATCAAGGTGTTGCCAATAATATTCGATTTTATCGGCTTTGTAGCCACTAGCAGTTAAAATCTTGAGAGCGGCATTTTTCGTATCCTCTCCAGGTTCTAACTGCCTTATCTGTTCATTTTTTAAATAACCTAAAGTGGAAATTGTGAGTTCTCTTAAGAGTGAATCTTTCCAGGAATTCCAAAGTGAACGACTGGTCGCTCGAATATCGGCAACGGTTAATATGTAGAGGAGTTCCAGTCGCTGTACCGTGCCTACCAAATCGCCAAAGTTTTTAATCACTTGGGGATCAGACGTATCAAGTTTTTGAGCGGTCAGGCTCATTAATAAGTGATTGGCGACTAGCCAACTGACGGTGTCTGCATCTTGCTCATCCATGTTGTGTTGTGTACAAAAAATTAATGCTTCTTGCGCGCCTATTTCACTGTGATCGCCACCTCTGCCCTTGCCAATATCATGAAATAATCCGGCTAGATAGATAAGTTCCGGTTTGTTTTGTTTTTTCATGATTTCGTGGCAGAGACGGTAGTCAATTTTTGCACTATCGTGCATAAATTCGGTCAAGTTTTTGAGCAAAAAAAGTGTGTGCTCGTCGACAGTATAACTGTGAAACATATCGTACTGCATCCGTCCGCTGATTTTTTTAAATGCTGGTAAATAATCAGCTAACACGCCACTATTTTTCATCAGAAACATTGCTTTGGAGGAAGTGTGTTTTAAGTGCCAAAATCGAATGAAAAGATCTTGGTTGATAGGATCTTTCGCAAATTTCCGATTGATTTTATTTCTTGCAGCTCTGATTGATCTAAGAGTTCTTGCGGTGATACCTTTTATATTTTCGTTTTTTGCTACGAGATAAAAAATTTCGAGTAAATGACTTGGCTGAAGGTGGAAAATTTTACTATTGATTACGTCAATACGGTGATTAATGATTTGAAAATTGTCATCCAGTTTTTCAGGTTTTTTTGTCACAGATGCATCGGGCAAATCGTCTTCTAAAGATTGAATTAGAATATCACTAATATTTCTAATGATCGCCACGCTTCTATAATAGCGTTGCATCATTTTTTCTACGGCTAAAAGATTTTTGCTGTCTTTAAATCCCATTAATTTGGCGGTATCTTTCTGGAAGTCAAATAACAAACGGTCTTCTGAAGTTCCGCTAATTAAATGCAGTGCGAGTCTAATTTTCCAGATATATAACTGGCATTTGATCAGTGCGTAGTATTCCTTTTTTGTAATCACCTTTTTTTTGATCAATTGAAAAACAGATAGTGGATAATAAAAGCGTTCTGCAGCCCAGCCGATAAGCTGGATATCACGCAGTCCTCCTGGACTGGATTTAACGTTAGGTTCTAAATCGTAGGATGACCCTTTGAATTTGGCATAACGTTTTTTCTGCTCTTCAATTTTGGCTTTAAAAAATTTTCGCGCATCCCACATTTTATCTGGTGCGGTGTTTTGTTTCATACGTTCAAAAAGAATTTCGTTGCCGCAAAGTAAACGGGATTCCATTAAGTTAGTAACAACGGTAATATCCTCTTCTGCCAATTGTAAACATTGATTAAGGGTGCGAGTCGCATGTCCGATCTTAAGACCTGTATCCCAGAGCAAGGTTATAAATTTACTGAGTTTTTCGGTTTGGTATTTATCACAATGATCTTCTATTAAAACTAACAGATCAATATCCGAAAAAGGATGTAATTCGCCACGCCCATAACCGCCGACTGCAATCAGTGAAAACAAGTCGCTGATTTTCAAATGCTTCCACAAACTCGTGAGCAGAATATCGATATGTTCGGCACGTTTCATGACCAGTTCGCGAACATTGATTCCTTGGTTAAAGCCTTTTCTAAGATACTTACTGGATTCGACTTCGAATTGTTTTAGCTGGTTAAGCAGATTATCCTGAGGTTGGATTTCTAATTTGAATTTGAAATGCTCGATTGTCATAACCTTAAACAAAAATATCTGCGCAAGGCGCAAGGGGTAGTCTTGAGTGATAAAGTAAAACGCATTGAATTAGAACACTTCATCAGGTCTTTTAGTTAATACTTCAACGCCCGTTTTTGTTACAAGCAATGTATGTTCCCACTGAGCCGACAAACTTTTATCCTTGGTGACAACCGTCCAATCATCTTTTAATACTCTGGATCCTTTTTTTCCTGCGTTAATCATTGGCTCTATTGTAAAAGTCATACCTTCTTTTAGGGTTATAGGCTTGGCACCTTCATGATGATAGTGCAGTACTTGAGGGTCTTCGTGGAAGCCTTCGCCAATACCATGACCACAATATTCTTCAACAACTGAAAATCGTTCTGCGTGGGCGTGTTGTGCAATGGCGCGACCTATTTCAGACAAGTTAAGTCCCGGTTTGACCATATTGATCCCAAGATAAAGACACTCTTGTGCATTTTTAACTAATCTTTCTGCGAGAATAGATTTTTTTCCAACAAAAAACATCGCTGAACTATCCCCATGAAATCCGTCTTTAATTACTGTAATATCGATATTAATGATATCACCATCTTTTAATTTTTTATCCGCCGGTATTCCGTGGCATATTACGTGATTAAGAGAGGTACATATTGACTTGGGAAAGCCATGATAATTGAGAGGAGCGGGGACAGCCTGTTGTTCGTTGACAATATAATCATGACAAATTTGATTGAGTTTGTTGGTTGTCACACCTTTTTTGACGTGAGGTTTTATCATTTCTAATACCTCCATCGTCAATCGACCCGCAACACGCATCTTTTCGATTTGTTCTGGCGTTTTAACAATTATTGACATCTATTATTACCTAAATCAGATTAATGGGCGACATTTTACGTTAAATAGTGCTGATTGGAAAATGTTATAAAAAATGTTTGCCTACTTGCATAAGTAGGTGTAGGATGAGTAGTGAAATTATAAAAGATAGATAATACCCCTGCGATTAAGATGTTCAATTATTTAGGCACTTAATCCGATAAACAATTAAATTAATGTATATAGATTGAGTGGAGAAATGAATGGACGATAATCGTAAGCAAGCACTAACTGCGGCTTTAAGTCAAATAGAAAAGCAGTTTGGTAAAGGTTCTGTTATGCGCATGGGGGACGTTCAAGCGCAAAAAATGGATACTATTTCTACCGGATCTCTTGGTTTGGACATTGCCTTAGGAATTGGCGGTCTTCCAAAAGGTCGCGTTGTAGAGATATATGGTCCCGAGTCTTCAGGTAAAACAACTCTGACTTTGCAAGCGATTGCTCAATGTCAAAAACAGGGTGGCACAGCTGCTTTTGTCGATGCAGAACATGCACTTGACCCTGTTTATGCTCAGGCATTGGGGGTTGATCTTGATGGTTTATTAGTTTCTCAACCAGATACAGGTGAACAAGCACTTGAAATTTGCGATATGTTGGTTCGTTCTGGTGCGGTTGATTTAGTAGTCATTGATTCAGTCGCTGCATTAACCCCCAAAGCAGAAATTGAAGGCGACATGGGGGATTCACACATGGGTCTGCAGGCTCGGTTAATGTCTCAGGCATTACGAAAACTAACCGGTAATATAAAGCGAACCAACTGCATGGTCATCTTTATAAATCAAATTCGAATGAAAATTGGTGTTATGTTCGGTTCACCAGAAACGACTACTGGTGGTAATGCTTTGAAGTTTTATGCGTCTGTCAGGCTAGATATTCGCCGAATTGGTGCGGTCAAACAAGGTGATGAAATAGTTGGTAATGAAACAAGGGTTAAAGTGGTTAAAAATAAAGTGGCACCGCCATTTAAACAAACGGAGTTTCAAATTCTTTATGGTAAAGGAACTTCAAAAATGGGGGAGATCATCGATTTGGGTGTCAAGCAGGGTATCGTTGATAAAGCTGGTGCTTGGTATAGCTACAAAGGCGACAGGATTGGTCAAGGTAAGGCAAAAGTCGCTGAATTTTTAGAAACTAATCCAGAAATTGCTGATGATATAGAAATGCGAATTAGAGCCGAGTTGCTACCGTCTACGGAAGATAAAAGCAAAGAAAAGGATAGTGTATCGGAATAGTTAATCAATGCTTTCATACTGAGTGTTTTTATGGAAAAGGGGCTTAAGCCCCTTTTTTGTATATTACAGTCTGAATTATTGAATTAGGAATCTTTTAAAGCTTGATTTTGGTCACTTTAGTGGGTTATTTATGTGAAATAACCCCGGCAATATATTGCTATTTTCAAATGAATCTAGGATCATGTACATACTGCTGATAAAGTTAGTTTGAGTGCAAGTGCTCTGGAGAGTTACCCATGAAAAAATTGCATCTTCGAGGATTAATAGTAACAAATCTAGTGATCTTATTATTATCTTGTAAGATCAGTCCGCCAGTCACCACTGATTACGATACAAACTACGATTATTCTAAATTAACCCACTATGCTTGGGTGGTGTCAAAAGATCCTTCCAAAGTTCTTACCTTAGATAATCGTCGTCAAATTAACGCAATTGAAACCATTTTAAATCGTAAAGGCTTTGATAAAGCCAACGAACACGCTAAACCTAATTTTCTTTTACGCATTCATACCATTGCTGATAAGAAAACTGACGTTGATACGTTTTATCGGGCTTGGGGTTATTATCCTTATTATTGGCCAAACCGGTTTTCTGGAACCGTTATTCGAGAATATGAAATCGGAACTTTAGTGTTGGATATTGTCGACCCTGTGAAAAAGGAGGTCGTTTGGAGAGGTTCTGTTTCACGTAAGCTAGGCATTTACAATAACCGTTCACCAGAGGAGAGAGCGTCTATTGCGCTAGCCAACGCCGAATTCCTATTAGCAAAATTCCCTCCAGGACAAACTGATCAATCGAAGAAACTTAAATAGTAAACGTAAAATAATATTTGTTTCTGAATGTTTGATTTGGAGACTTTGTCAGTTGTTGACAATCTGGTATTTAAGTTTCTATCAAAATCTACTTTAAAATCAATCAATACTAGCTGAGCCGATAACGTTCGATTAAAATACCAAAATGAACGAAGAAAATGTTACCCCATTTATAACTGCAGAGATAAAAGAGGCGACTGGCTCTGCCTGCAGGATGCTTGCTATACGCGAGCACAGTAAAAAGCAAATTCATGACAAATTGTTAAAAAAGGGGTTCACTATCCCAACCATTGAGTACACACTTGTCTATTTGGTTGATGAGAACTGGCTATGTGAGAGTCGTTTTTGCAGCTCATACATTCGTTCTAAGTCGAGCAAAGGACAGGGCTTAATGAAGATTGAGATGGAATTACGACAACAGAACATTAGCCTCTTAATCATTCGTGCGGCATTAATTGAGGAATCGATTAACTGGCAAAAAATATGTGAACGTACATTGTTGAAAAAAATGACAGCATTCGAGCCGTCTGAAAATGTGCCAGCAGAGCAGAAATTTAATCAACGGGTAAAATTAGAAAAATTTCTAAGCTATCGGGGATTTTCCTCAGATGAGATCAAATTAGCAATAAATCGATGTTTTTCTTAAAAAAGATCTGGACAAACAACTGAGCTACAGGAGTTAGTAAGTGAGCATGACAACCAGCGAAATACGCGAAGCATTTTTAAGCTATTTTGAAAAAAATGGACATCAACGTGTAGATTCTGCGTCTTTGGTTCCCGAAAATGATCCAACCTTATTATTTACTAACGCTGGGATGGTGCAATTTAAAGATTGTTTTCTGGGGGGTGATAAGCGTTCTTACAATCGCGCTACTAGTTCTCAGCGCTGCGTACGTGCAGGTGGAAAACACAATGATCTGGAAAACGTGGGTTACACCGCTAGACATCATACTTTCTTTGAAATGCTCGGAAATTTTAGCTTTGGAGATTATTTTAAGGAGGATGCAATCCGCTTTGCGTGGGAATTTTTAACGGTTACGCTTGGGTTACCAGCCGAAAAATTTTGGATTACTGTTCATGAGACCGATACTGAAGCAGAAGAGATCTGGTTTGAGGAAATTGGTGTCAATCGAGATAGGTTTTCTCGGTTAGGCGATAAAGACAATTTTTGGTCAATGGGCGACACTGGTCCTTGTGGACCGTGCAGTGAAATTTTCTATGATCATGGCGAATCAGTAGAAGGTGATCCACCGGGAAGTCCAGAGGAAGATGGCGATCGTTACATTGAAATTTGGAATTTAGTTTTTATGCAATTTAACCGAGATAAAAGCGGCAAAATGACACTTTTACCAAAACCTTCGGTCGATACTGGTATGGGGCTTGAACGAATTGCTGCGGTTATGCAGTCCGTTCACAACAACTATCAAATCGATTTATTCGACGAATTGATTCGATTTATTGCCACGAAACTTGGAAGAAATGATTTTGAAAATCAATCTCTCAGAGTGATTGCTGATCACATTCGGTCGTGCGTATTCATGATTGTTGATGGTGTTTTGCCAGGTAATGAAGGGCGCGGATATGTTTTACGCAGGATTATTCGGCGAGCGGTAAGGCATGGTAATAAGCTCGGCGCTACCGAACCATTTTTTAATTCGTTCGTCGACGGGCTTATCAATGTTATGGGGGGGGCTTATCCTGAACTCATTGCCAAGCGTGATTTCATCGTTAAAACGCTTTTAATCGAAGAACAACAATTCGCCAGAACTTTGACAAATGGAATGAAAATACTTCAATACTATATCGATGAAATGCAGGGCAACATGATTGATGGCGAAATCGTTTTTAAATTAAAAGATACCTACGGTTTTCCCGATGATTTAACTGCCGACATCGCTAGAGAAAAGGGGTTAACCATCGACAAAGAAAGGTTCGATGAGCTTTTAGCCGCACAGCAAGCAGGAGGTAGAAAGCAATCAAATTTTGCCGTGGATTATAATGATAATCTTGAAATTGAAGGAGAAACCCAATTTACTGGATACGAACAATTGCAAGGGCAATCTAAAGTGGTCGATCTATTGATTGATGGTAGCTCGGTTGATGCAATCACTACAGGAACTGAAGCCAGTATCCTTTTATCGGAAACGCCCTTTTATGCTGAATCTGGTGGTCAAGTGGGTGACCAGGGCGTATTAAGTGGGGAAGGTTTTGAATTTGAGGTTAAGGATACGATCAAAGTACGGGATGCCTTTTTACATAAAGGTATTGTTCGCTCTGGTACTATTCAAAAAAATGAAGCTATTATTGCAAAAGTAGATAAAAATAAACGCCAAGATACTGAGTTAAATCATTCAGCCACTCATTTACTACATGCCGCATTAAGAGAAATTCTTGGTAGCCATGTCCAACAAAAAGGCTCGTTAGTTGATAGTGAGCATTTACGTTTTGATTTTTCCCATCCGGTAGGTGTCACCTCTGAGGATCTCGTTTCGATAGAAAAATTGGTGAATCATCATATTAGAGCCAACTATTTGGTTGAAACATGTGTCACTTCGATAGATAAAGCAAAGTCCTTAGGCGCTATGATGTTGTTTGGGGAAAAATATGGTGAAAATGTTAGAGTGTTATCTATGTCTGAATTTTCTGTGGAACTTTGCGGTGGAACTCATGTAAAGCGAACGGGTGATATTGGTTTTTTTAAAATTATTAGCGAGCAGGGAATAGCCTCTGGTATACGCAGAATAGAAGCGATCACTGGTGACAGTGCGGTGGAATACACTCAAAAGCAGGGTTGGTTAATATCTAAACTAGCATCTTCATTAAAAACTGATAGGCTATCGTTAAATGATAAAGTCGATCAGCTTATTACGAAATCTAAGCATCAAGACCGCGAAATTGATAAGTTAAAAAGTAAAATATCGTCGACACAAGGAGGAAATTTGCTTGATTCTAAGCAGATGGTTGGTGATATTCCTCTATTGGCAGTTAAAGTCGATAGTATGGACGCCAAATCATTAAGAGAGCTTAGCGATCAAATAAAAAGCAAGCTGAGATCAGGGATCATCGTTTTAGCGACAGTCAATGAAGGAAAAGTAAGCTTGGTTACCAGTGTAAGTAAAGATTTAACCGGGAAATATCACGCAGGTAATTTAATGAGAGAGCTTGCCAACAAAATTGACGGTAAAGGAGGGGGTCGACCGGATATGGCTCAAGGTGGTGGTAATAATGCCGCGGCGTTAGATACATCACTTGCTTGGGTAAAAGAATGGATAAAACAACAAGGCTAGAAATTTGGTCTTAAATCGAAGATTAATTATTATAAACAGAAAATAATTAATTAAGTGACTGTGTTATAGTCTATTGTTATACTTGCGACCCTTTTTTATGTAGGACAGAATCGCAACGGAAGCAAAAAGTCTATTAGCCATATTTTGTAAAGGAGATTGGCAATGCTAATTTTAACTCGTCGAGTCGGCGAAACATTAATGATCGGTGACGATGTCACTGTAACAGTTTTAGGTGTTAAAGGAAATCAAGTGCGAATTGGTGTGAATGCACCCAAGGAAATCTCGGTTCATCGAGAAGAAATATACATGCGTATACAGCGTGAAAAGGAAATGTCTTCAGATTAACAGGCTGTCCTTACGATCTTTATTAAAGAAGGATAGTTTGAATGTTAAAAATCAATAAAAAATGTTTGATTTTTAACATCAATCAGGTAGTATTCCACCCCTCAAAAAGTGACAGGTTATAACTGTCACTTTTTAGTGTTTTGTTCAATTTTTGAATATTAAAACATCGGAGAGATGGCCGAGCGGCTGAAGGCGCTCCCCTGCTAAGGGAGTATGGGTTTTATAGCCCATCGAGGGTTCGAATCCCTCTCTCTCCGCCATTATTCAATAGTTAGCCTATGGATGAAAATGGATACTATTGTTATTGACAACCTTTATGTCGATAAGGATAATATCGCTCCTTTCGACCATAGTTCGAAAATTAGTTTTATCGGAAATTGGATTTAATATTGACCGAACAATGCGCATGTAGCTCAGCTGGATAGAGTACCTGGCTACGAACCAGGCGGTCGGAGGTTCGACTCCTTCCATGCGCGCCATATCAAGAAACCGGGTAAACGCCCGGTTTTTGTGCTTGTGTTTTGCTGACACAGAAGTCTATGTTATCAAATATTGAAAATTAGATATTTTTCACACAAAAAAAGCCGAATTCTGCTAGAATTACTTAGACGATAATAATAAAGGTGGCTCATTAAATAAATGCGTTTTCAACTATCAAAAACAATTTTAACGATCGCGTTTAGTGTTATTTTCCTGATCAATTTTTCAGGCTGCGCAACCATGAATAAGTCCGAATGTACAACCGCCAATTGGGAAATTATCGGTTTGGAAGATGGTAGTGCAGGAAGAAATACCTCTTACATAGGTGAGCATCGCCAAGCTTGCTCTGAACACAATGTTGCTCCTGATTTAGAGCAGTACATGAAAGGTCATGCAGCAGGGCTTCGTCAATTTTGTACTGAAAACAACGGCTATCAGCAAGGAGCTAAAGGCGCGCAAAATAATAATATTTGCCCGGCGAATCTTGCAGGTGCATTCCAGCGAGGTTATAAAAAAGGTTACCGTGTATATCAAATGGAAAGCCAAATTAACCAATTGCGACGAAGTATCGATGGGCATGAGTATCGTCTAAAAGAAATCTCAGAGATCACTGCTTCTAGAGAGTCAGAACTGATTAACCGAAATACACCAGAATATCGGCGTCGAGAATTGCTTTCTGAAATAAAGGAATTGGAACGTGAATCAGAAGCGACTCACATTGAAATTGATGAAATGAGAGTGGCTTTACTCAGAGCTGAAGAAGATTATCAGCGTTTACTTTACAATCAAGGTCGTTAGAACCTTGGTCTTAGCTCGGTAAAAATAATATGCCCCATAAAATTAACGTGGGGTATGAGCACTTACTCAAGTAACTCATGCCGTCAAAGCGATTTTCACTTAAAATTGAGGCTTCCGAAATTGAACGCTATTACCGGGGTACAGTACGTAGTATTTTGGTAACTACATCGGACGGATTGAGAGTTCAATTTCCAGCAAATCTTGTCTTACCCTATGTCGCTCGAAGTGGGGTTCACGGTCAGTTTATTCTCAGTTATGATCAAAATGGAAAGGCTCAATCATTAAAGCGTGTATAGCGCTTAACCGTCGATTGTTTTGATCATGTTTTATCACTATTCTATTCATCGCCTATAAATTAAAAAAATATGCTGTTTCTAAGCAAATATTCGTGCCAAGTGGTCTGCTTTATCCTACAATTACAGTGATTTAAGTAAAAATTCTCTATCAGTGAATTGATCCCTACATAATGAACAAAATTCCTTAAGGAATCATCATGCTAAACAGTACAAGCCCTCACGAAAATGTTTTGTTTAAGAATGTTTTAGAATTAATTGGATCTAAATTTAGCAAAAGGCAAGCTGCTTTGGTATCGGATTTTGCACGATATTTTTGCACTAATATTACAGCTGGTGACGCTGAATTTAAAACGGCTAATGAATTATATTCTCCAATTGTCAGCTTGTGGCAATATATTCAGGAAAATAAATCGGAGCAATGCCTAAGAGTTTATTCACCGAAATTGGAAAAATATGGCTGGCAAACTAAACACAGTGTAATAGAGCTGATTCATAAAGATATGCCATTTTTGGTGGATTCCGTTCGAATGGAATTAAACCGAATGGGAATAGGAGTTCATTTACATATTCATTTGCCGATGACTGTAACCAGAGGCAAAAAAGGATTAGTAACCCATTTCCAAAAACCTAGTGAAATTGGGGAAAAACCAGAAATAACTCCAATGTTATTAGAAATCGATCGTCAGCTGGAAAATGAGGAATTAGATGAAATTAGAGATAATTTACTAAGAGTTTTAAAAGATGTTAGTACGGCTGTTTCAGATTGGAAATTAATGTGTGGCAAATTGGATACAGTCATTCAAAATATGGCAGCGCTTCCAAACAAATTACAAAGTGACAAAAATACAGAAAGTAGAGAATTTTTAGCATGGATCAGAGGCAATCATTTTACTCTATTAGGTTATGCGTATTATGAACTAAAAGACTCAAATAATGGACAAAGATTGGTGCCTAAAAAAAGCTCGTTATTAGGAATTAATCGACTTGATAATTGGAAGCCGAAAGCTTATAGATTGGATGATCTTCCCAAAGGTGCGAGAAATCTAATTCTCAAAAAAGATAATTTACTCGTTCTGACCAAACTTTCCGCTGTGGCGACGGTTCATCGTCCTGCGCATATCGATTACGTTGGTGTAAAACGCCTGAATGCAAAAGGTGAAATCGTCGGCGAAGACCGCTTTATCGGTTTGTACACCTCTGCTGCTTATAATATCAATCCGATGAGTATCCCGGTATTGAGACAAAAAATTCTGATGGTTCAAAAAAAATCAGGTTTATCCAATTACGGGCATGATCGTAAAGTGCTTAGAAACATACTGGAAACCTATCCGAGAGACGAATTATTTCAAACGGGCTATGCCAATTTACTCGAAACATCTATGGGGATCTTGCAAATGCAAGAACGTCCAATCGTCCGTTTATTTATACGTAGAGATCCTTATGGGCGGTTTTTTTCTTGTTTAGTTTATGTGCCGCGTGAAATCTATAACACTAAAATAAGATTAGCTATCACCGATCTTTTATCTGAAGCACTAGGAGCCAACGGTCCCATTCAATTTACCACAACATTTTCCGAGTCGATTCTTTCTAGAATTCATTTTATTGTGCCTGTTGAGGATGTAGAGACCATTAAATACGATTTAGGATTGTTAGAAAAAAATTTACAAAAATCCGCTCGCTCATGGGAGGACAATTTAAAAGAGGAATTATTTGCATCTTATGGCGAGGCTGACGGGAAACGTTTAATCAAACGCTATATCAATGCTTTTCAGATGGGCTATCAAGATGACTCAACCATTCCAACAGCCGTGTTAGATATTAAACATATGGAATTATTATCGGAAGATAATGAATTGAGTATGCTTTTGTATCGGGGTCAAGAAGGTGAACAGGAAAAATTAAAATTAAAATTGTATTATCGAAATTATCCCAAACCGCTATCTGAAATTATGCCTATGCTGGAAAATATGGGACTTGAAGTCATTGGTGAATCACCATTTAAGATAAAACCACTGGGTGGAGTTAATCGTTGGATTAGCGATTTTGAAATGAAACATGCTGATGGTGAAATGTTAAATTTGGATGCATTAAAAGATAATTTTCAAGAGGCTTTCCGAGAAGTTTGGCTAGGTGTTGCTGAAAATGATGGATTCAATCGACTTATTCTGAGTGCGTCATTAGACTGGCGTGAAACCGCTTTATTGAGAGCCTATGCTAAGTACATGTGGCAAATTGGTTCTAGTTTTTCACAACACTATATTGAAGAAACTCTCGCTGTTTATCCGACAATCGCACGACTTATTGTGGATTATTTCTATCAAAGATTTGATCCGAAGATTAAGAGAAGTAACCGAAAAGAAGATGTATTATACAAAAAAATAGTGAAAGGGTTGGAAAGTGTCTCTAACCTCGATCAAGATAGAATACTAAATCGATATTTGGAATTAATGTCGGTGAGTGTTAGAACCAATTTTTTCCAGTTTGCTAAAAACGGCAAACCTAAAAATTATATCTCAATAAAATTAACGCCTGCCAAAATCATCGATATTCCGCAACCGGCACCGATGTTTGAAATTTTTGTTTATTCTCCAAAACTAGAAGGCGTTCATCTTCGCGGTGGAAAAATAGCGAGAGGTGGGTTGAGATGGTCCGACCGAAAAGAGGATTTCCGTACTGAAATTTTAGGCTTGGTTAAAGCTCAGCAAGTCAAAAATTCGGTGATTGTTCCTGTTGGGGCTAAAGGGGGATTTGTATGTAAACGAAACTTAATCGGTTTGTCTCGTGATGAGTTTATGCAAGAAGGAATTAGCTGCTATAAAATATTTATTAGCGCGCTTTTAGATATAACCGACAACCTAGTCAATGGAAAGTTAGTACCACCGAAGGATGTCGTTCGAAAAGACCAAGACGATCCTTATTTAGTGGTTGCCGCAGACAAAGGCACAGCGACGTTTTCTGATATAGCTAATGGAATTTCAGAAGAATACCAATTTTGGTTGGGTGATGCTTTTGCTTCTGGCGGAAGTGTTGGTTACGATCATAAGAAAATGGGGATCACCGCGAAAGGCGCTTGGGAATCAGTAAAGCGGCACTTTATGGAAATAGCTGTTGACTGTCAAACCGCTGATTTTACTGCAGTAGGTATTGGTGATATGGCGGGAGATGTTTTTGGAAACGGTATGTTGTGCTCGCGTCATACAAAGTTGATTGCAGCCTTTAATCATCTCCATATTTTTATTGATCCTGAGCCAAATGTTGAAAAAAGTTATAGCGAAAGAAAAAGGCTGTTTGACTTACCTCGTTCGAGTTGGACGGACTACAACCCTAACCTAATTTCGAAAGGCGGCGGTGTATTTTTGCGTTCAGAAAAATCCATTTTACTTAGCAAAGAAATTAAGAATTGGCTGGGATTGAATGTTGATAGAATAACGCCCAATAAATTAATCAATGAGATATTAAAATCCAAGGTGGATTTGTTATGGAATGGCGGAATAGGAACCTACGTAAAAGGGAGTTCTGAAGCGGCGAGTGATGTTGGCGACCGTGCGAATGATAACTTGCGCGTAAATGGTAATGAATTACGATGTAAAATTATAGGTGAAGGCGGTAATTTGGGTTTTACGCAACTCGGTAGAGTTGAATATATGCAAAATGGCGGGCGCGGAAATACCGATTTTATCGATAATGCTGGTGGTGTTAATTGTTCCGATAATGAAGTTAATATTAAAATTTTACTCAATCAGATAGTTGCCGACGGTGATATGACAATTAAGCAACGAAATAAAGTTTTGTTAAGTATGACGAATGAAGTTGGTAAAATTGTTTTACGAGAAAATTTCTTGCAAGCACAAACTATCAGTATTCGTGAGGAACGTTCCGTTAAGATGGTCAAAGAATTGATGCGCTTTGTTCATTGGATGGAAAAAGAAGGAAAACTCAATCGGGAGCTGGAGTTCTTACCAACTGATGAAGAATTATTGGAACGACTATCAAAAGGGCGTGGATTAACAAGAGCAGAGCTAGCTGTGCTAGTGGCATACGGAAAAATGATCTTAAAGGAAGATCTTTGTGCGCCTGAAATATCCAATGAAGAATATTACCAAAGTGAGCTGGTGAAATATTTTCCTACGGCATTGCGTAGCAAGTATTCGGCACAAATGCAAAAACATCCGTTGAAAGATGAAATAGTGGCAATGCGTCTCGCTAATGAAATGGTTGATTATTTAGGAAGCAATTTTGCTTTTAGAGCTGTCGACGAAACTGGAGCGGCTCCCGCTGATGTGGCGATTTGTTTTACTTTGGCAAAGGAAATATTTGATATGTCAAATATTTGGAAACAAATAGAATCGCTTGATCATTCTGTTCCAGCATCGGTAAAACACAAGATGTTCTATCAAACTCAAAGGATGATCAGACGCTGTACTCGCTGGTTTTTGAGACACCGTAGAAAAAACCTTGCTATTAATGACGGTATCGAGTATTTCAAAGAAGGCGTTAAGGCGTTACAGAAAGATATAAAAAGGGCACTCGACAAAACCGAAGTATCAAATATACAAAAAGGGATTGATCGGTGGGTCGAACAAGGTGTACCGAACGGATTAGCATCTAAAGTAAGCTATTTAAGCACCATGTTTTCTGCATTGGATATTGTTGAAACGTCGAAACTGACAGGGCTGAAAGTGCCTTTAGTTGGTGAGGTTTATTACAAACTCGGCGCAAAATTAGAGTTGCATTGGTTTTTAGATCAAATCACAATCCAACCAGTGGATAACCATTGGCAAGCGTTTGCGAGAGCAACATTTCGAGAAGAGCTCGACTGGCAACAGCGCAGTCTCACGGTTGCTGTTTTGCATATGTCTGATCAAGGCGCAAGCGCAGAAGAAAGAATCATCGCATGGATCATTGAAAATGATGCTTTATTAGCTAGGTGGCAACAAATGGTTGCCGACTTTAGGTCAAGTAGCCGTCATGAATTCGCGAAGTTTTCCGTCGCATTAAAAGAGTTATTAATTTTAGTGCAAAGTAGTATAAGGGCTGCAGCGGTTATTAGAGAAGACAATTACGCTCTATAAATCATTGCAGTTTCGTTGTACCTGTTTTTGAAGCGCCGCTATTTTATCTTCTTTTTCTTGGTCAGAAAGATAATGGCGCTTTCCCATTTTGTCTTCGGTATAACTTCGAAATCCCCTTCCCAACATCCTTATTTCAGTTTTCGCGGCATTGCAATTATGGACTAATTCGGCAGTGTCTTTTTCTTTTTTTGCATCGACTATTTTTTTCTGATCAGCATCTTCTTCGGCTATTTCACGAACTTTATTTTGATGATGGATAAAGGCGTTCGCTCTTTTTTTGGCTTCGGATATTTCAGTATTAGTTGGCTCACGCTTCATTTCAACAACTTGGCTTTTGTCATCAAAAGGCTTGTCCGAATAATGCGTTTTACCGTTTTCATCAATCCATTTATAAACCTTAGCCAAGGAATTTGGACTCAGCATGATTGCCAAACTGCACAATATTAATTTGGCAATTGTAGATAGATAATGCTTTTGCTTAATTAAAATATTCATCACAGAACCTCAATGGATTGTATAAGATCTTAATGTATGCCCTAATTTTGACATATTTAATCTGAAAAATACTACTTTTATCCCGGTGTGAGGTCATGTTTAGTCGATATTATTATCGAAACCAAAAGAGGCTAACTAAGATTAGAATAAAGGAGAAAAGATATGAGCATCCAAACACCACGAGATTCTGAAATAATGAGCTGGGATCCAGAAAATATGGAAACTTACTGGCAACAGTGTCGTAGTTACGACACACGAGCAATTATGAGTGGAAGAGGTAACCAAGCGTTAAGTCAATCGGCATTTAATAAAATGTTAAAACGAATTGCACTACATCGTAAGAACAGGTTTTAGGTATTACTTATTTTTTTTAAAAAGTATAAGACGAACACGAGTTGTGAGATACCAAACAGCACCTATCACTAGGATTGATAATTTTATAATAGACGAAACACTGTCAAAACCGCGTCCACCAAAATACCAGAGACTAGCGCCAAGCAGGACTAAAATAATACCAGCCGTAGCTTGCATTTGAAGAGAGTATTTTTTTTTGATGTGCGCGAGCTTCTTTTTGGAAGCAAGTTGTTCTTCATTCAGACCATCAGAGGTCGATTTATTGACAAAATCATAGTTGCAATTTGAGCAGGTTTTTGCTTTGTCTGAAATTTTTTGAGTGCAGGAAGGGCAGTTAATAATCGCCATAATTTATTTATCCATCAAGCTAATTCAATCTTTGAGTGACAATTGTAACACTAATTGAGGTGGAATTGCCTTATGAAAATATCACCGTTTTTTCTGAAATTGAAATGATTTCGATAATAATGTATTTGCTGTCAATCGTAAAAAGTTAATCGCTAAATTTAGGCAATAAATGGGTGATAATTAATTATTTTGCAAGAAGTGGCTCACTTCGAAAGATTTGTCGTCAATACTTGATTTTTATCTGGTAAGACCACAAAAAGCTCTAAAATCGTTTAATTTCTCCTAACTTCGGAAAAACGTTAATAAAAGGATTCCATTAGGTTCGATTTTACTATACAAGTCCTCGCCGAGGCATTATCATGCCCCCGTTGAAAGTTTGTTAGATTTCGCATAGGGATTTTTCCCTATCTCAATGCTGTTATTTTGTGTTTTGATTAATAGACATAGCTAATGTTTTATCCACAAATGACATGCATTCTGAACATATCCTCTACATAAGGAGTTGCCGTTTTGACCACTGTTGCACGATTCGAAATAAAATATCTCCAGTATATGGACGAAAAAGGTCGCTTTATCAGTAATGATGCGCCTCCTGCATTTGCTCGTGATTTAGAAACCTTAAAGCAATTATATCGAGATATGAACTTGATCCGAGTTCTGGATCAAAAAGCTTACGCGCTACAGCGAACTGGAAAAATGGGGACTTACCCGGCAGCTACTGGTCAAGAGGCTATTGGTGTCGGTTTTGGCTCAGCCATGAATAAAGACGATGTGCTTGTTCCTTACTATCGAGGTCAAGCGTCGATGGTGCAACATGGCGTTCGATTAGAAGAAGTATTACTTTATTGGGGCGGATATGAAAAAGGCTGCGATTATGAGTTTGCCAAGCAAGATTTTCCTATCGCCGTACCGATAGCTACTCAATCATTACACGCTACCGGTGTAGCAAAAGCAATGCAAATGCGCGGTGAAAAACGTTGTGTGTTTACCGAAATTGGTGAAGGCGGAACTTCTCAAGGCGATTTTTATGAAGCATTGAATGTTGCCGGAATTTGGAATTTGGGAGTGGTTTTTATAATCAATAACAATCAATGGGCGATTTCTGTCCCTAGTAAAATCCAAACCAATTGTGAAACTTATGCTCAAAAGGCCATCGGAGCCGGTATTGAAAGTGTTCAAGTTGATGGGAATGACATTGTTGCAGTTAAAGCGGCATCTGATAAAGCGGCAGAAAAAGCGCGAAATGGTGGCGGTCCGACGGTGATAGAATGCATTAGTTTGCGGCTTTGTGATCATACAACGGCAGACGACGCAACGCGTTACAGACCAGAGGGTGAACTTGATGATGGTTGGAAAAAAGAGCCTATTGTTCGATTGAGAAAATACCTTGAAAGTAAAAATACTTGGAATAAAATATCAGAAGATATCATGCAAAAAGAGTTAATGGAGCAAGTGCAAAAAGCTGTGGACAATTATTTAAATACTGAGGCAGATGAACCCCAAGCGATGTTTGATTATCTCTATGAAGAATTACCGGAAAGAACGCTCGCGCAACGAGAGTTAGCCATTGCCAGAGGAGCAAAATAATGTCTGCTATAACTCTCATAGAAGCGGTTAATATGGCCATTGCTCACGAAATGGGTATTGATCAAGAGGTCGTCGTTTTTGGTGAAGATGTTGGTATAAACGGTGGAGTTTTTCGAGCGACTGACGGTCTTCAAGAGAAATTTGGGAAAGAGCGAGTCATTGATACACCGTTAGCGGAAGCGATGATTGCGGGTATCGCAATCGGTATGGCTGCACAAGGAATGAAACCAGTCGCTGAAATTCAATTTATGGGGTTCATATTTCCAGCGGCGGATCAAATCATTTCCCATTGCGCTCGAATGCGCAATCGTACCCGCGGTCGTTTGACTCTACCGATGGTTATTCGTGCACCTTTTGGTGGCGGAATTCACGCACCGGAAAATCACTCGGAAAGTACTGAAGCTATTTTTGCACATATTCCGGGACTTAAAGTCGTCATCCCTTCTAACCCATCTCGCGCTTACGGATTAATGCTTGCGGCGATCCGCGATCCTGATCCGGTGATTTTTCTTGAACCTAAGCGGGTTTATCGAATTGAAAAACATGAAATTGAGGATAATGGCGAAGACTACCCATTGGGTATGTGTTTTGTTGATCGAGAAGGAACCGATATTACGCTGATCAGTTGGGGAGCAATGCTACACGAAACCAAACAGGCGGCAGAAAAATTAGCTACCGATGGGATTAGTGCTGAAGTAATCGATGTTGCAACCGTGAGCCCGCTCGATATTGATACGATATTGGAATCTGTTGAAAAAACTGGTCGCGCTTGTATCGTTCAAGAAGCACCGAAAGCTGGTGCTGTTGGTTCTGAAATAGCCGCAGAAATCGCAGAAAAAAGCTTAATGAGTCTATTAGCGCCAATTGGTAGGGTATCAGGCTATGATACTGTGATCCCTTATTATCGATTAGAAAAACAATATATGCCCAAAGTGGAACATATTGTTGAAGAAGTAAAACGACTGGTGGAATATCGATGAATACTACTAATTCACTAAAGATATTTAATCTACCCGATTTAGGTGAAGGGTTGCCCGATGCAGAAATTGTTCGCTGGTTAGTTAAAGAAGGTGAGAAGGTTGAGCTTCATCAGCCGATGGTCGAAATGGAGACCGCCAAAGCGGTTGTCGAAGTGCCTTGTCCTTTTGCAGGAACCATCACTAAGTTACATGGTCAGGCTGGAGATGTGATCGACGTAGGTAGTGCTCTTGCCGAGTTTGACGGCGACGGTTCATTGCGACATGAAGAGCTGCCAGACAAATTCGAATTGACTGAATCCGAGTTGGCTAAATCAGAAGTCGTGACGTCCGAAGCTGATTCAACACTAGCACAAGAAATTTCTCAGCAATCAGCAGGTCAAATCAGTGCTAACGAAGTATTTAACCTTCCTGATTTAGGGGAAGGTTTACCGGATGCAGAAATCGTCAGATGGTTAGTTGCTGAAGGCCAAGTGTTAGAGTTACATCAGCCGATGGTTGAAATGGAAACCGCCAAAGCGGTAGTTGAAGTACCATCGCCATTTGCTGCTAAGGTGGCAAAACTCCACGGGCAAGCTGGCGATGTAATCGAAGTTGGCGCACCTTTGGTATCATTTGGTGAAAGCGGCGTGCTGTCTTCTTCGTCCGCTGTTGTCCCACCAGTAAAACAAGATGAACCCGACGATAACAAGCCAGCAGATGCGGCAACGGTGGTTGGTGCAGTTCAAGTTGGTAATAAAGTGGTGCTTGAGTCCGCAAGCGCTGTGATCAAAGCTCTAGCTAAAAAATTAAAAGTCGATTTGACCCAAGTTTCAGGTAGCGGAAACAACGGGGCAATTACTCAGTCGGATGTTAAACTGGCAAAAAAAGAGGGCAAGTTGCTTGGCACTAAAAAAGCGGTGTTCACGCCAGTTACTAGTCCTAATCAGTTATTGAACGATGAAAATCCACTCGATTTTCGCGCATCTCCGGCTGTCAGGGCGCATGCTCGCAGATTGAATGTTGCGCTTTCTCAATGTGCGGCAAGCGGTAAGAAGGGGACAATTACCAAAGCAGATGTGGATGGAGTGTCTAATACAACGTCTAACGCGCCTGCCTCTAGTTCATCAGCTGTGGTCGTATCCTCTCAATCCGCGTCACAATCAATCGTCTCTAAAAGCGTTCAAGCGAGTAGCGAGCCGCAAACTGTTCGCGGTGTGCGTCGTGCAATGGCTATGGGAATGTCAAAATCTCACGCGACAGTGGTACCTACCACATTAATGGAAGATGCGGATATTACCGGCTGGTCGAAGCAAGATTCACTCACCCGCTATGTAAGAGCACTGGTTTTTGCATCGAAAATTGAGCCGTCATTAAATTGTTGGTTTGATGGTGAAAAGTTTGAGCGGATCGTTCATCTAAATGTTCATGTTGGGCTTGCTATTGATTCACCCGATGGACTTTACGTGCCAGTTGTTCATGATGCGGATAGTAAAAATGCTATGCAAATAAGAACCAGAGTACAAGAGTTGCGTCAAAAAATTGAAAGCAAAGGTCTTAAACAGGAAGATCAACAAGGCGCAACCATTACCTTGTCTAATTTTGGTTCTATAACCGGGCGGTATGGATCACCAGTTGTTTCGCCTCCGCAAGTGGCGATTTTAGGAACAGGACGTTTCAGGAACGAACTGAAATTGACGGATAAAGGCATCGAAAATCGAAAAATGTTACCTCTGTCGTTAACCTTTGATCACAGAGCCTGCACAGGTGGCGAAGCCGCTCGATTTTTGGTGGCAATCATTGAGGATCTTCAAAGAGCCGAATAGAAGTCCCCATAGCAATTACGGCTCGTCTCGCACAATAATTTAAGAATATGCTCAAACAATGAACAGAGGTTAAAAATGCATTCATTACCCCACTATTACAAAGTCAAAGCGAGCGGAGCGCAACAAGGTCATTTAAAGGTGACTTCCGACAATCTACCAGATATGCGAGCCAATGCGCCTATCGGATTCGATGGTCCAGGAGACGTTTGGTCGCCTGAAGATATGTTGATGTCGTCAGTTGCAACTTGCACAATACTGTCATTTAGAGCAATTTCCCGTGCGTCAAAATTAAATTGGGTTTCCATAGAATGTGAATCGCAAGGCGAGCTTGCCCAAGTAGAAAGAAAACTGTCTTTCACTCGAATTAAGACTAAAGTGAAACTGGTTATTCCTAAAAATGAAAGTTCAGATAAAGCGATTAAACTTTTAAATAAGGCTGAAGCAAATTGTTTGATTAATAACTCTTTAACCGCTGAATCACACCTCGAATGTGAAATAACTGTCGAGTCTTAAATTGTTAGCGAGCCAATTTTCTGTAGCAGTCTGTTACAATTATTAATCAGGTAAATGATATAAAGCTTATCATCGTTCCTATAGCATGTTGTGGAATTTCCCTTTGGAAGTCTTTGAAATTAGGCGGTAAATTATTGATCATAATGCCAAAAAAGGAAGTGGTATTAAAGATGTTAAATCGCTGCACCGTATCGAAGATTCGTATGTGATGCAGGATATTCAAAAAAGAGGCTTCAAGTTTGTTAAAGAAACTGATCTCCTCAGAAATCCTGCTGATCTGCAGGAAATCATCGTATTTGACCCAAAAATAAGACGTAAAACCGATCGATTTGCATATTTATTCGAAAAATTTGATTATCGCTGGTAACAAGCCGTCAGCTAGTCCGATTCTGCAGGGCTAGCGTTGAATTCATGCAACAATCATATCTCTATTCTGTTTGTTTTTAGCTCTTTACTGATCCAGGTCACAATAAGAATGAATATCATTCACATCTCTAGTTGAAAATGATTCGCATTTAGACTAATATTCTACTATAGTTTACAAAAGACAATTTAACAGTTTAAAGCTAACAATTGAATGTTTGATCTGGAGCATACAATTTAGGGTAAAAGAAATGACGGAATGTTTGGCAAATCAGCGTTTGGCAAGTCAGTGTTTATCAAGCATAGAAGCTAAACAAAAGGTGAGAGTCGTCAGCCTTGGCTCCGCAGGGAGTGTTTTTCGGCGTAAACTCTTATCAATGGGGTTAACCCCCGGCATTGAAGTGAGTGTTTTACGCAAGGCAGCGCTCGGTGGACCAATGGAGTTGAATTTAAGAGGTTTTTCTCTCAGTTTGCGTAGGAACGAAGCGCAAGATATACAAGTTCAATTGATTAATTAAATTTCTATTTTTGCTCTTTTCAGTTTTAGTTTAGATGCAAACCTTTAGACCAATGTAAAATATCAATTAGCGTCACCGACAAAGCACTTAAATATGTCTCAGACTCCAACAATAGCCCTCTGCGGTAATCCCAATTGCGGTAAAACCACTGTTTTTAATCGATTGACCGGATCTCGTCACGAAGTCGGTAACTGGCCGGGTGTTACTGTCGAAAAAAAGTATGGGCAATTAAAAGCCGCTAATAAAACGACACCATCGGCTGAAATCAATATCGTCGATTTACCCGGTACTTATTCTCTTGATGCAATTGATGAATCAATTGCAATTGACGAAAAAATTGCGCGAAATTATATTCTGTCAGATGAACCCCATTTAATTATTAACGTGATCGATGCTTCCAATATCGAAAGAAATCTTTACCTAACCACTCAGCTTCTTGAAATAGGAAAACCGCTACTCGTCATATTGAATATGATGGATGTTGCCAAAGCCAATCAAATAAATATCGATGTCAATCAATTATCCGAACAACTGGGATGTCCTATTTTTCCGATTACAGCCAGCCAACAGAAAGGTGTCTCAGAGTTAATTTCAACGATTGAAACGATTTATAACGCTTCTATACCTCAAAGTCAGTTTTATCTTGATTTTGAACCACCATTAAACGAGTTATATAACTCGATGGTGGCAGTCATTAAAAATCACTCCGATGAGATTTCAGTACGACCGGAGTGGCTAGCAGTTAGGTTGTTAGAAGAGCATCAGTACCCCGCTCCTGAATCGATTGTCAATGATGTTCAAGGAATTCAACAGCAAGTCAAAGAAAAATTCGGCGAAGATATCGATATCATTATAGCAGAAGCAAGATATAAGAAAATTCTTAACTGGGTAGAAAAATGTGTGAGTAAAAGTGGAAGCGTTTCTCGCAGTATGTCGTACAAATTAGACAAATTATTTTTACACAAATATTTGGGTATTCCGGTATTCCTATTTGTGACCTATCTGATGTTTTTATTTACTATTAATTTTGGTGGTGCGTTGATCGACTTTTTTGATCAATCGACTAATGCATTATTTGTTGAGGGTGCTTCTATTTGGATGGCAAGTATGGGCTTTCCTGATTGGCTGACAACTTTGCTTGCCAATGGCGTTGGTGGTGGCGTGCAAGTTGTTTCAACGTTTGTTCCAATTATTGGAAGTCTGTATTTATTTTTGGCAGTGCTTGAAGATTCTGGATATCTTGCTCGCGGAGCTTTTGTAATGGATCGCTTTATGCAGATGATCGGTTTACCGGGAAAATCATTTATTCCTTTAATGGTTGGACTTGGCTGTACCGTCCCAGCCATTTACGCGACTCGGTCTTTAGAGTATGAAAAAGATCGCATAATGACGGTGATGATGAGTCCGTTTATTTCGTGTGGCGCTCGGTTGCCAGTGTATATTTTATTTGCTGCGGTATTTTTTCCTGATAGTGCGCAGAATTTAATTTTTTCGCTTTATTTAATTGGAATAGTGATTGCGGTTTTAACTGGATTGCTTTTGAAAAAAACACTTTTGGCTGGTGAAACAACCCCGTTTGTTATGGAGTTGCCAGCCTATCATGTTCCGCAGGTAAAAAATGTATTACTTAAAACATGGGAAAAGTTACGCTCTTTTGTTTTAGGTGCTGGCAAGCTAATTGTGATCGTGGTCGTAATTCTAAGTTTCTTCAATTCCTTAGGAACTGATTTTAGTTTTGGAAATGAGAATACTGAAAAATCTGTTTTAACCAATATTGGTAAAACGCTTACTCCGGTATTTAAACCGATAGGAATAAAAGAAGAAAACTGGCCCGCTACAGTTGGTTTGTTTACTGGTCTATTTGCTAAAGAAGTGATTGTTGGCACGATCGATTCCTTATATTTAAGTCAGCTTAATAAAGTTGTAGAGGAAGAATCATTCAATCTGACAGCAAAACTTGGCGATGCTTTACAAACGATCCCGGATAACTTTTCTAAAGCGCTATCCAGTTGGTCGGATCCTTTAGGTGTGGTCGTGGATGTCACCGATACCAAAACGATTGCTGAAGATCAATCCGTCAGTCAGAACATTTTTACGGTTATTCGTCAGTCTTTTGACGGCACGCTAGGTGCATTTAGTTATTTGCTCTTTATTCTATTGTATTCGCCTTGTGTCTCTGCTCTAGGTGCAACTCATAAAGAAACCGGCACAAAGTGGACACTATTTTCTATTGCATGGACGACATTTTTAGCATACAGTTTATCTACCATTGTTTTTCAATTTGGTCAGTTAGATGATTCCCCTGCTTCTGCTATTAGCTGGATTTTATTTTTCATTTTTTTGCATATAGCCAATATATTTCTTCTCAAATATTGGGCAAAAAAGTTATCAAAAAAATCTAATGATCAAACGCCAACGTTACAAACTGCGAGTAATTAAACATGGGCACCTCTAAAAATGCACTTTTTCCACGATAGCTGCATCAGCTTCGTGCTCGAATCCTCATGTATTCCATATACACTGCGGTTCTCCGCGCGGCGTTTCCTTGCTCTCATGAAAAAATTACTATTTTTAGAGGCACCCACATGTTAATGGATATAAAAAACCTGTTAATCGAACGCGGTCAGATGAGTGTGACTGATCTAGCCAGACATTTTTATGTCAGCGAATCAATTATGCTCGGGATGTTATCGCACTGGCAGAAAAAAGGACGAGTTGAAGTGATAGATGCTTCCGGTGGTTGTGGTTCGGGCTGTGGTAGTTGTGATGAGTCTGAACAATCTAAAATTTATTATCGATGGAAAAAAGTGGCAGAAAAACCGATTTATATGAAAGTGGGTGGCAGATAGTTTATCTCTCGTTATTCAAATGGAATTAGCCGATCAAAAAATTATTGAAGAAATAATCACTAACAAAATATCTGATTTAGAAAAACAACTAGCACTCACTCAAAAATCTAGTCAAACCGTAGAGCTCGATCAAACACTCGCAGGAAGAGTTTCAAGAATTGATGCCATCCAACAACAAAAGATGGCAAAAGCTTCTTATGATCGGGATAAAAAACTGTTGGTAAAGTTAAACCAAATACTCGACAAATTCCCAGATGAATATTATGGGATCTGTGAAGAATGCGACGAACCGATACTGATGGCAAGACTAAAAATTAGACCTGAATCGAAATTTTGTATTGGATGTCAGGAGATGATGGAGTAGCTGAAAGAAAAGATAATAGATACCATCATATAGCGTGTTCTGCGCACAATGGTAACGACTAGCTCATGCCATAATCTGAAGAGTTTCACTTGGTTTTAATAGAAGATCGTTCAACTATAGAGTTTATCCTGTAAAGTGGGGCGGAATGACAGTTGTAAAGTATTGGAACAATGATTAATATTGAAGGTGCTTTAATTGATATATTGAATACCTTAATGAAAAGTTAATTTTTGAGTTTTGGTATAGGTCGAAATCATGAAAATCATCCAAGTCACCACCCCTGAACAAATTCAGGTAGCCGCAGATTTATTTCGAGAATATCAATCTTATCTAAATGTAGATTTATGTTTCCAAGGGTTCGAACAAGAACTTGCCACACTTCCAGGAAAATACGTTGATCCCATAGGTGCAATTCTTCTTGCCGAGCACGATAATCAAATTGCAGGTTGTGTTGCGATTCGTTTGTTAAAAGATAACATCTGCGAAATGAAACGTCTTTATGTTAAGGATGAATTCCGCGGATTATCTATGGGCAGAATGCTCGCAGAAGCTGTTATTAATAAGGCGAAACAACTCGGTTACGAAAAAATGCAATTAGATACCCTACAAAGATTAGAGCGAGCTATCGGCTTATATGCCAAGCTCGGATTTAAACAAATTAGACCTTATTATGCCAATCCTTTGAGTGAAGTGGTTTATTGGGAATTAGATTTAGTTGAGCCATAGAGTTCTGAGCTATTGAGAGTTTTCTTCTACATCGTCAAAATGGTGAACGCGACATAAATTAGCATGACTCCGATAATACCGTTCAAGATCCTCCAAACCTGAGGCTTTGATAATAGAGGTGATAGCAGTTTTCCTGCCATACTCAGGCTAAAGAACCAAATAAGACCTGCGCTCATGGTTCCTGTCGCAAAATAAACTCGCTGGTTTTGTTGAAACTGTGCACCAATACTGCCTAACAATACGACCGTATCTAAATAAACATGCGGATTTAAAAAAGTAACCACAAGCACTGTACTCATAGCTGTTTTAAACGAAACATTGATATTTTGTTTGTCTACAACTAATTTCTCTGCTCGAAAACAGGCTCGAAAGTAGGTAAATGACATCCATAGTAGATAGGTAGCTCCCCCCCATTTCGCAAATTCCATAAGTATAATATTTTGCGAAATCAACACACCCAAGCCGCCAATTCCAAGTGCTATAAGAATGATATCACTTAAACTACAAATACTTGCAGTCCAAAAAGGATAGATATTTTGTATGCCATTTCTCAAGACTATGACATTTTGAGCTCCAATAGCCATGATTAAGCTAAAACCTAAAATCAAGCCCTGTAGATAAACTTCCAACATAACATTTCCTCTTTAACAGTATCTGATTGAAATATATCTGGGAAAAGCAAAGAAGTTAAATTAATATTAATTTAATATCATTAGTATTATTAATATTTCCTGTTAAGTGTAATAAAGGAGAAATGAATGTTTGATTATCGACTTCTTAAAACATTGTCCTGTGTGACCGAGTTAGGTGGATTTGAATCCGCTGCCCGTAGTTTGCATGTTACTCAGTCGGCAGTATCTCAAAGGATAAAACAACTAGAAGATCAAGTTGGTCAGTTGTTAATTGTTCGTTCTAATCCTGTTCGACCGACCCGTTACGGACAAAAGCTGATTGAGCATTACCTTCGGGTCAATTTATTGGAGTCGAATATACTTAATGAAACAGAAATTGGAAGAATGCGCGTCCCCATTGCGGTTAATGCCGATAGTCTAGCAACTTGGTTTATACCAGCAATTAAAGAGTTAGTTGCATCTTATGACATTTACTTTGACATGCAGGTTGGCGATCAAGATATTACCCATAGAGCATTTCAGCAAGGTGAAGTGATTGGTTGTGTAACTTCGCGCGCCAAGCCGTTTCAAGGATGTAAAGCCGTCAAATTGGGAGAGATGAGGTGCGTTGCCGTTGCTTCAAAATCTTTTATTGCCCAATATTTGCCTGAGCCCATTACGCCAAACAAGGTAAAACAAGCACCCGTTTTAGTTTTTGATAGTGATGATCAATTGATCGCTGTTTATTTAGATAAATTTTACGGGTTAAAAATGGCAGATGTTCGGTATCATTCTATTCCCTCAACAGAAGCTTTCATTTTGGCTGCAAAGAATGGTATGGCTTTATCCGTTCTTCCTGAAGCGCAAGTGATTAATGAATTAAACTCAGGAGCGGTGATAAATATTAACCAAAAACAGTTTCTTACAATACCTCTGTACTGGCATTGTTGGGCAATGGATACGACGATGGGTAAAACTATTAATAACGCAATAGTTAGCGGGGCAAAAAAGTATTTAAGATAGGTGCAGTTCGAGTGGGAACCTCCGAAAATTCAAACACTTATCTCATATACCTCAAAAAAGTCTTAAATTTACTCCAATTTTACATATTTGCGCTTAAATAATCCTTCTCAATTGGTTATAGTGCCTAATCGAAAACATCTATTAAAGGATAACAACAAGTTATCTGAGTATAAAACGTTTCAATGAGCACTGAATTTAGCTGGTCAATTAGAGTCTACTACGAAGATACCGATGCAGGTGGTGTTGTTTATTATGCCAACTACTTGAAGTTTTTCGAGAGAGCCAGAACCGAGTGGCTTAATCAAATGAAAATCGATCAGGTTGATTTGCTTGAACAGGGTGTCGCATTCGTTGTTACCAAAGCAGAAATAGATTATATGAATCCAGCTAGGTTAAATGATGAATTAACGATCAAGTCTCGAATTAAAAATGTTAGGGCGGCAAGTATTGAATTTGAACAAGAATTGTTGCTTGATAAAAAATTACTTAACAAGGTCTCCATCAAAGTGGCTTGCTTAAAACTAAAAACATTTTCACCTTGTCGAATACCGGCAACAATAAGAGAGGAGTTTCAGCGTGTCAGCTGATATGTCAATTTTAGGATTATTTCTAAACGCCAGTATCATTGTGCAAATCGTTATGGTTTCGTTGATGTTGTTATCGGTGATCTCGTGGGCAATGATCATCGACCGAAGTCGTTCATTGAGTAAAGCTGCAAAAAATGGTGACGAGTTTGAACAACGATTTTGGTCGGGGCTTGATCTCGGAAAGCTATATTCTGATTTAACTGCTCGAAATAAAATTCCGAACGGCATGGAATTATTGTTTGTCGCGGGTTATCGAGAATTCGCCCGATTAAGAAAACAGGAAGGGACTTCCGCCGAAGCCGTCATGGACGGAACCCATCGAGCGATGCGAGTCGCTTACTCTCGTGAAATCGACAAGATAGAAGTGCATCTTTCGTTCTTGGCAACTGTCGGTTCAACTACTCCTTATGTTGGTTTATTTGGAACTGTGTGGGGGATCATGAATTCTTTTATTGCGTTAGGTTCAGTTAAACAAGCAACACTTGCAATGGTCGCACCTGGAATTGCAGAAGCTTTAATTGCCACCGCGATGGGTTTATTTGCGGCGATACCGGCGGTTATTGCCTACAACCGCTTCACCCATAAAGTGCAAAAAATAGAAACTCAGTACGAAAATTTTGTTGAAGAGTTTTCAGGTATTTTGCATCGTAAAGCCCATTCAACGGTAAAAAAATAATTGGTTAATTAATCATGAATCAACAACCTATTATTCGAAAAAACAAGCGCAAGCCAGTCTGCGAAATAAATGTAGTACCCTATATTGACGTCATGTTGGTTTTGTTGGTTATCTTTATGATCACCGCACCATTAATTACTGCTGGAGTAAAAGTCGATTTACCGCAAGTTAATGCCGAACCGCTGTCAGCAGATGCCGAGCCACCTTTGATTGCGAGCATAGATGAAAGCGGAAACTATTATTTATCTGTTGGTGATACATCAGATGAAGCGCTTGAACTGCATGAGTTGATTGAGTTAGTCGTAGCACATCGACAGATTAATCCGCAAGCGCAAATTATGATTAACGGTGATCGAAATGTAGTTTACAACAAAGTGGTTGAGTTGATGAATGTATTGCAAACCCAAGCTGGGATTGAGTCAGTGGGATTGATGACTGATCCAGAAGGTTAAGATTAAAAGATAAAAAAACACAATATTTTACTTCCGTGCACTCCGTGGTGAATAATGTTTTTCTTGAAGTTTAAGGTTTTAAACAATTTTTATGAAGTTAAGTCGAGCCATTATAATTTCGCTACTCGCTCATATTGTTATGATCGTTTTGCTAGCGTTTAATTATCAATTTTCAAAAGTTGAGGTTAAACAGAGTAAAGCACCCAGACAAATGAATGCTACAGCAGTTAATGCAGAAAATGTGCAAAAACATATCAAAAAAATCAAGCAAAAAGATATGAATAAAAAGAACAAAGAAATCGAAAGGCTTAGAGAACTAAAGCGCGAAGAAGAGAAAGTTCGTAAAAAAAGAATCGAGGAAGAGCAAAAAGTTAAAAAAGCCAAGCAGCGACAAAAAGAAGCAGAGCAAAAACGTGAACAAGAGGAAAAAAAGACGGCAGATGCTAAAAAGAAACGCATTGCCGATGAAAAAGCGCTCAAGGAAAAAATAGCTTTGGATAAAAAGAAAAAAATAGAAGAAGAGAAAAAGGCAGAAACGGAACGGATTCGCAAGAAGAAAGTGGCTGAGCAAGAGCGTAAAGAAGCTGAGCGCAAGAAGAAGTTAGCTGAGGAAAAGGCAGCGCAAGAAGCATTAGAAAAAGAACTCGAAAAGCAAATGGCTGATGAGGCGGCTGCTTTGAATGAGGCTAAGCAACAACAGGTTTTGACCGAGGTTGATAAATACAATTTGTTGATTAGAAATAAAATTAAACGAAACTGGATCGCTCCTGAGCAAAAGGGTTCTTGCATTTTTAGAATCGGTATCGCTCCAGGAGGACTGATAATAAGTATTACTGTTTTAAGCGGAGATATCCAGCACTGTGAATCGGGACGGAGGGCGATCAATAAATCGGAACCTTTACCCATTTCCTCAGATCCAGATGTTTTTGCAGTATTAAAAACACGAACTTTTGAACTAGAAAATAAGAGTGATAAGGAATAATATGAAAATTAGATTTTTTTTGATGTTGATTGTTGTTGGGGTATTTACGCCTAATCATAGCCGTAGTGACGATTTAGATTTCGTTATTTCAGGTGGTACTGACAGCGCAAGACCTATTGCAGTGTTGCCCTTTTCCTGGCAGGGTGGCGAAGGTTCGAAAGCGAGTCAAGATGTCGCGGCAGTGATAGCATCTGATTTGCGTCGAAGCGGTCGTTTCAATCCGATGGCTCGACATGAGTTACTCCAAGATGTTGATAATTATGAAGAAGTAAATCTCGAATTGTGGAAAGAAAAAGGTATCGAAGCAGTTGTTGTGGGGCGTATTACTCAAGTTCCAGACGGGCGATTGAAAGTCGCTTACGAGTTAGTAGATATTTTTAGAAAAACCCAAGAGGTTCGCAATGGTAAGCTTTACAATGTTGATCGAAACAAGCTCGATAGTTATTCTGCATTTATTCAACCAACCAATTTGCGTTTTCACTCCCATCGAATAGCTGATCGAATCTATGAAAAATTAACTGGTGAAAAGGGCGCATTTGCTACTCGAATAGCTTATGTAACAGTTGACCGAAAAGACCAAAAGTCGCACCGGCTAATGGTCGCCGATTCTGACGGTTATGCACCGCAGCTTTTATTTTCAAGCAGCCAATCGATTATGTCTCCAGCGTGGTCTCCAGACGCGCAACAACTTGCTTATGTGTCTTTTGAAAATGGTCGCTCCGAAGTTTATATTCAGGACATTTATAAGTTAAATAGTCGAAAACGTGTAGCAGCCTTTAAAGGTATTAATAGCGCGCCCTCTTTTTCACCCGATGGTAGACGACTCGCTTTAACGCTTTCACGAGATGGCAATCCCGAAATCTATATTTTAGATTTAGTCACACAGCGTTTTACGCGAATGACTAATCATTACGGAATTGATACAGAAGCCAATTGGACGCCAGATGGTCAATCATTGACTTTTACGTCAGATCGAGGTGGTAGACCGCAGATTTACCGTAAGAACCTTTTTGGAGATAAAGCAGTACGGTTAACTTATGAAGGTAATTATAATGCGAGTTCGTCCTTTACCCCTGATGGTAAAACAATGGTATTGATTAATCGTTCTAATGGCGTGTTTCATGTAGCCGTACAAGATATCGAATCTGGCAGTATGCGAACCATTACTGAAACCCAGCTGGATGAATCACCCAGTTTAGCGCCGAATGGTAGTATGATTATTTATGCAACGGTTTATCGTGGTCGGCAGGTTTTGTCAATAGTTTCGACCGATGGTCGCTTTAAAGCGAGATTGCCATCTAAAAAGGGTGAAGTAAAAGCGCCAGTATGGTCGCCATATTTGAATTAACGTCGTGATTAGTTTCGCTGTTAATCACAAATAAGTAACTAATTGGTCTAAAACAGCTCAAAAGTGTGAATAAGTGCTTGTTTATCCAACTTTTAACTAAAGTTTACCAAATCAAGCCTTGATTGTGGCTAAGCACTTCGTTGATAATAGAGTGAAAATTCAAGCAGTTATAATTTTAATTAAAAAGCCTTAATAAAACCTAGAATGGGAGATTTTAAATGTCTATAGTAAAAATGGGGAAAAGCCTTATCGTCGTTGCATCTGCAATGATTTTATTTGCTTGTGCTGGTACAGATACAAGTGATACGCAAAAGGTAGAAGATACAATTGTTGAAGATACGAATACGGTTGTTCAACCACCTGAAAAGTCAGTTGAAGAGTTGGCTGAGGAAGCAAATGCCGCTGCGCGAGCTGCTGCAGGGTCTACTGTTTATTTCGAGCTAGATGAAGACATAGTTAGTTCCAAAGGTCGTTCTGTTCTTGAAGCTCACGCTTGGTTCTTATCTCAAGCCAAAAACTCTGGAATCGTTGTAACGGTTGACGGTCACTGTGATGAGCGTGGAACACCTGCTTACAACTTAGCTTTAGGCGAGCGTCGTGCAAAAGCGGTTGCTCAAATTTTGATGTCTTATGGTGTATCTTCTTCACAAATCACTACAGTTAGCCACGGTGAAGAAATGCCAGCAGATCCAGGTCATGATGAATCAGCTTGGGCTCAAAATCGCCGTGCGGCATTAGACTACGCTGAATAAGCAAGTCTAAAAAAGATTTTAAACTAATTAATTTAGAGTCAACTATGCAAAGTAAATCTTTATTAAAAACGGTGACGTTTGTCACCGTTTTTTTTGGTTCAGTCATCGTATCTTCTAATGCGGTCTCGGCGTCCGAAACGTTGTCATTAGAACAGCGAATTCAGCATTTAGAACAACTGAATGAAACCAGAAACAAAGTTCAAGCGGATATCAGTTATCAGTTAAGTGAGCTGCAAAGAGAAGTGCGCGCTTTAACTGGACAGATTGAAGACAACACTTTCAAATTAAAACAAATCCAAGATCGACAAAGAGATCTTTATCGAGATATCGAAACCCGTTTGTCCGGTATTGTTAGTCAGACGATCCCCGTCGATAATAGCGTTAAAACGACACCTAAACTGCCAGCCAAAACAACGCCAAAAGTTTCTAATACAAACGTTATCGATCCAGTTGATAGCGGAAGCGCACGTAGAGAATTTGAAGCCGCTTTTGCCCTAGTTAGAAATAAAAATTATAGCGCGGCGGTTACCGCATTTAGCGAATTTTTAACAAAATATCCCAATAGCAGTTACTCTGCTAATGCACGTTATTGGATGGGACAGGTTTATTTAGTGCAAAATAATTTAGCGGACGCTGAACAGCAATTTACGTTACTTATTTCAGATTTTCCCGAATCATCTAAATCAGCCGCAGCAAAGCTCAAACTGGGAGATATTTTTCTTAAACAAGAAAAATGGCAAGAGGCAAAATCTCATTATGCAGATGTCGCTGATAATTATACCGGTGCACAGCAGCAGTTAGCCAGAAAGGGATTAGATAAAATTAAGCAAGCCGGGCATTAAGTAAGTTTTAGTTGTTGTTATTCATAAAAATTTAATAAAACACGATAATCGTGCCTTATTGACTTTTTGTTTTTCTATCCAATCGAAAGAAACTCTATTTTGTCTCGTCTAAGAATCACAGAAATTTTTTATTCATTGCAAGGTGAATCTTCCAGTATCGGGAAACCAACATTATTTGTGCGATTAACCGGTTGCCCACTGCGCTGTGTTTGGTGTGATACTGAATATGCTTTTAGCGGAGGCGAATATTGGGAATTAGCTGAGTTGATCCAAAAAATTGAAAGCTATCAACCGCAGAACATATGTATTACTGGCGGCGAACCTTTGGCTCAATTAGAATCATGTTTGCAATTAATGCAGCAGTTGTGTGACAAAAACTTTCGCGTTTCTTTAGAAACTAGTGGTTCGATTGACGTGTCTAAGGTTGATCCGAGAGTCAGTAAGGTTATGGATCTTAAAGCGCCTGAGTCAGGCGAAATGAATAAGAATCTATACTCGAATATTGGTCACCTCAATAAAAATGACGAAGTGAAGTTTGTCATAAAAAGCCGAAAAGATTACGACTGGGCTAAAATGCAAATCGATCAATATCAATTGTCTGATAAAACCAATGTAATTATTTCACCATGTTTCGGAGATATTAGCGAACGAGAGTTAGCTGAGTGGATCATTCAAGATAATTTGCCGGTAAGATTTCAAATCCAAATGCACAAAGTGTTGTGGAATGACGCGAAAGGGCATTGAGCTTTTAAAATAGAAAGACAAAAGATGGAAACATATTTTTACAACAGAGGCATAGAGATCTCTGAGTAAAATAAACGCAACCGATAAAATACCATTTGTTTCGTTACAAAGTGGAGATAGGAGGCTTTGGTTCTCTTATTTTGTGATCTCTGTGCCCCCTGTGGTAAGATTTTTAGGGTTTATAAATGAATAAAAAGGCAATTATACTTTTCTCAGGTGGGTTAGATTCTACTACCTGTTTGGCTATCGCCCAATCGGAAGGGTTTGATTGCTATGCACTGAGTTTTAGTTATGGTCAAAAACATTCGTCAGAATTAAATGCAGCAAAAAAAATTGCCGCCAACTCTGCGGTTAAATTGCATAAAATTATCGTTCTGGATTTAGGTAGTTTTGGTGGCTCTGCTTTAACTGATAATTCGATTGATGTACCGGAAGGCGAAACGAGCGGTATCCCGGTCACTTATGTTCCCGCAAGAAATACGGTATTCTTATCGGTAGCCTTGGCATGGGCAGAGGTACTCGAAGCCGATGCTATTTTTGCAGGAGTAAATTCAGTTGATTATTCTGGTTATCCCGATTGCCGTCCGGAATATATCAAAGCTTTCCAAAATATGGCTGATCTTGCAACCAAGGCAGGAATTGAAGGGAAAGGCGTAAAAATCAATACGCCTTTGATCGATTTAACCAAAGTCGAGATTATCAATAAAGGTCAGGAGTTGGGTGTTGATTATTCACAGACTGTTTCCTGTTACCAGGCAGATGAAAATGGAGAGGCTTGCGGAGTTTGTGATTCATGTCGAATTCGAAAACGGGCTTTTGAAAATTCGGTTGTAAAAGATCCAACGATTTATCAATGAAACGATAAGCTCTCAAGAACTAACTAGTTCAGTTTAAGATATTTTGAGTATTTACTATTTTTTCTTAGAAGGCTGCGAGTACCTTTTAAAACGAATTCGTAACCACAAAGTTTGAACCGATCTTTGTCTGCAATGGACTTAACAATTATTTCAGTGTCAACTGGTGAAAAATCGGCATAATAGTCGCCACCATTTTTGACGGTAACTAATAGTGTTTTTATCTCATCACCCAAACTAAAATGAAGATCAACGCAAGTTTTGTCGCCTTTTCCGGTGTAGGCTGACCAGTAGCTGTTATCCTCATCAAGATCTGATTCGGTTTTGATATCACCTTCCCAACCGATGGTTAGAGCATCGTTCTGATCAAGCATGACCCAAAATTGATCGGGCATTTCAATTTTATTTAAGCGAATTTTCTGCTTTGCCATGTTCGTTTTTTGCGTTTCTTTTTCTGGAATATCGATATGTTCGTCATCGAACAAGGGTAACAATGCAATCATAAAACTAACCAGTAAAAAAACCGAAATAATAATCGAACTTAGTTTTCGGTTATTGATAAACCATTTTCCCAACTGTTGTTCCCAGTGGTTGGTCGGAGGACGCTGGTTGTTAGTTCCAGTCGTTCGATTATTTTCATTGGTTGATAAGTGATCAGAACTTGTTGATATTTCAGGATTAATGTTGGCTGTTTTTTGACCTGCGATAGTCGGCTCTATCCGATTGAGCTGAACCGGTATTTCGTCCGTTCCATTCAAGTTGACTGGTCCATGGTATCCAAAGTGATAGTTGTGATTTCTGCGAATACGGGCATTACTAATAGTGGCCATTGCCATAGTGACCACTACTGCAAGTGCTAGAAGTGCCCAACGAGAGCCATGTTCGATGTAAGAAATACCAAACAAGTTAAGCCAATAAATTGCTACGGGAATGACGGCGAAGGGTGTTGCAAATCCGGCATCATGAATTCGACGCATAGCTGAGGTCGCAAGGATAGGAGTTGAAATCATCAGTAGCATTATAACTAAGATCAACGCTTTGCTTAAAACTGAACTTAAAAGGATCAACAGTAAATAGCATACAAGACTGACAATTAAAAAACGGCGACCATTATCATGTCCTTTAAGACAGAATAAAGATTTTAAAAGTGGCACTAATAACTCCAAATGGATGGTGATAATGTTCTGACTACTCAATGACGCTAATGTTAGCTGATTTTAACAACAAAAATCTACGCAATAACGCTCAATTGTTGGCTTACATATGTTGAATTGTGGCAATATAGTCAAAAAGCGATTTTGTCTTTAAAAAAATAGAAATAATAGGAGAGTAGTCAAGCTCCACAAAGGCAGAAATTGGTCTACGGAATCAGCGACCTTATTGATCCGTAATTTGAAATTCGAAGTAATTCAAATGGTAACGCGTGTTTTGCTGTCAAACAGACTGGAGCATTTAATGTGGCACTATTCAATTTTTTACGGGAGCGCGCGTGAAAACTCAAAGGGTGAAAATCGAGATAAAAAATCAGATAGCGCATGTTATTCTTAATCGAGCAGATAAGCATAATGCGCTCGATATGCCTATGTTTTACGGTATTACCGATGTACTTGATAAAGTAAAACAAGATAGGAATATTCGGGTGGTCATTGTTAGTGGCGAAGGAGAAAGTTTTTCTTCTGGTTTAGATATAAAGTTATACCATAAAATCTGGTGCAATAAACAAGAAAAAATTCTAGCAAACGAAACGTTTAATCAATGGAAAATTCTATTGGGTAAGAACCAAAAAATAGCTGTAAAAAGAGCACAGGGTGATAACAATATTAATTATGTCTAGTATTTTAATTATTGATGATAGAGAGGATATTCGTTTAAGTTTGGTGATGTTAAATTGTAACAAATATCTAGAGGTTTACTGAGTCAGTTCCGGAAAGTAATTGTCGGATCTAAAGATTCCTCCAAAAGGTAATATCTTCATGACTTCCGTTAGGAAATCGATCTTATTTTCTGCATTAAAGGTCTTTGCAAGTTTAATTTGACTGAGTTTCATCATAATTTTATAGTTAGGAAGCGATGATGCAAATGTCACATGATCAATATACTGATATTCAACTATTGACTGAACGGTTTGTTGCGCTACTCACATCAAAAGCTGACTAATTTTTACACAAGCCTATTCGCTTCCCATTTTGCCGTGTATAATACGCGCCCTCAGCACCTGACCTATAGACTTAGGTGCATTAGAATTCTTTTAACTTATTGATTTAACAATAAATCATCAAATAATAAACTTGGAGTAGAAAATGGCGATCGAGCGTACTTTTTCAATTGTAAAACCTGATGCAGTAGCAAAAAATGTCATTGGGCAAATTTATGCGCGTTTTGAAAGCGCTGGGCTTCAAATCGTCGCAAGTAAAATGATGCAGTTGAGCAAAGAAAAAGCTGAAGGTTTTTATGCAGAGCATAAAGAACGTCCATTTTTCAATGACTTAGTAGCATTTATGACGTCTGGCCCGGTAATGGTTCAAGTTCTTGAAGGCGAAGATGCAATTAAAGCCAATCGTGAAATTATGGGAGCTACTAATCCTGCTGAAGCTGCTCGAGGTACGTTAAGAGCGGATTTCGCATCTTCAATTGATGAAAACGCTGCGCATGGTTCGGATGCTCCGGAATCTGCGGCTCGCGAAATTGCTTATTTCTTTTCTGAAGATGAGATTTGTAAGCGAATTAGATAAGTAAACCCCCTCTTTGTAAAGAGGGGCTAGGGGAGATTTAGCCGTATTTCGATATCAGAGACTTTAAATCCCCCCTCAGTCCCATTTTATAAAGGGGGAAGTTTTATTTCCACGCAAAAAAGGTACTGTAATGAGTAAATTAAATCTACTCGACCTGACACGCGATGAAATGGTTGAGTTCTTCAAAGAGATTGATGAAAAGCCGTTTCGAGCTCCACAAGTCTTTAAATGGCTTCATCAATTTGTCGCTGATGATTTTGATCAGATGACCAATATCTCAAAATCCCTCAAAGAAAAGCTAAAGCAAATCTGTGAAATAAGGGGACCTGAGATCATCACGGAGCAATTGTCCAATGATGGTACGATTAAATGGGCTCTGAAAACTCAAGATGGTCAGGCGATTGAAACAGTATTTATCCCAGATGGTGAGCGTGGTACGTTGTGTATTTCCTCACAAGTGGGTTGTGTTTTAAATTGCTCGTTTTGCTCAACGGCACAGCAAGGTTTCAATCGAAACTTAACTACCGCAGAAATTGTCGGTCAAGTGTGGTTAGCCGCTCGGCGAATAGGCGCACTTCGTACCACAGGTAAGCGCCGAATTAGTAACGTGGTTTTTATGGGAATGGGTGAACCGTTGCTTAATTTTGAACCGGTGGTCAATTCCTGCGATATTTTATTGGATGACTTTGGTTATGGACTTTCCAAAAGGCGAGTCACCATCAGCACCTCTGGTGTTGTGCCCGGATTAGACAAATTGGTAGATAAAGCTGATGTGGCGCTGGCTTTATCATTACATGCGCCAAATAATGAACTAAGAGATGAGCTGGTTCCAGTCAACAAAAAGTATCCGATTGAAGTGCTATTGCCTTCGGTGAAGCGCTATTTAGATGACTCAAGTGCCAGTAAAAAGGCAACAATCGAATACGTGATGCTGCGAGATGTCAACGATACTCCTGCTCATGCCAGAGAGTTAGCTCGTATATTAAAAGATTTACCCTGTAAAATTAACCTTATCCCATTTAATCCATTTCCAAAAACGCGTTACGAGACTTCGTATCGTAAGGATATAGATAAATTTGGTGAAATTTTGATCAAAAAAGGCTTTGTCGTTGTCACAAGAAGGACGCGCGGTGATGATATTGATGCTGCCTGTGGTCAATTAGTTGGACAAGTTGCCGATCGAACACGCAGAGAAGAGCGGCAATTAAGAAAGGAAGAAAAGATAGCAGTAAAGATCATCAACACAGAATAAGCGGTGCGAAATCAGTTGGTTAAACCAAACGCTCAATAGTTTTCATGATTTTTACAAGTTAGCAATATTAGGCAGATCACTGTGGTATGATTGAGCAAATAACAAGTTTAGTTATGGTTTGTAATCATATTGCTTTTATGAGGTGTTGATTTTATATGAAAATCCAAATGACCAGAATGATTATTAGAGTCGCTATTTTGATTGTTACTTCAATCATGTTGTCAGCTTGTCAAACAACAACGGATACTGATATCAATCCAATAGGTACTCAGGGCTCACCAGAGAGTCGCTCGGAGTTTGATCGCAAAAAGGCAGCTCAAACCAGATTGAGTGCTGGTCTTCAGTATCTACGAAGCGGCGGATTACAAAATGCAAAACGGCATTTGGATAAGGCACTCGAATTGGGAGCCGATTCTGGGAATGTCCATTTTGGTATCGGTTATTACTACGAACAAATAAAAGAGCTAAAAAAAGCAGACAAGTTTTATAAAAAGGCTCTGAAAATTGAGCCAAAAAATCCTGATTTTTTGAATGGTTATGGATCATTTTTGTGCAATAAAGGTGAATATAATAACGCAGACAAATATTTCAACAAGGCCATTGACAGACCGGTTTATCAGGAAATTATTTCAGCCTATACCAATGCCGGAATTTGTGCCAAAAAAGGAGGTGACAAAGATAAAGCTGCGAGTTATTTTCGCAAGGCTCTTAATCGAGATGAAAAATTACCCATCGCTTTGATAGAAATGGCTGAAGTAGAGTTTGAGAAACAACGATTCCAGAGAGCATTCAGTTATATTAAACGTTTTGAGGAAGTATCACGACCAACCGCAAATTCCTTATGGCTGGCACTGAGAGTTGCCCATTTCCGTGAGGATAAAAATGCCTTGGCTAGTTATGCGATAAAGCTAGAACAACTTTTCCCTGACTCTGATGAAACCGCAAACTTTTTAGATAGTCGAAGCCAATGGAAGTAAGAGATAAAGAACAACAGGATCAATCGATCAACATAGGTGCTCTGTTAGTTGAAGCACGCGATAACCTCGGATTAACCAATAAAGATATTGCTAACACTTTAAATTTGGCAGAGGAAGTGATCGACAAAATCGAAAAGAACGATTTCGAACAAGATATTCCCATAGCCTTTATTCGAGGTTATATTAAATCATATGCCACTAAAGTAGGACTTGATACCAGTCCAATATTAGCAGCATTCGATCAGCAGACCAGTGGTGAACTACCTTCTTTGAAACGAGCGCAATCGATTTCCGTATTTGATAAAAAAACTCGGGAAATTAATTCTAGTCACTATCTGTTTAAAGCGGTATCTACTTTAATAGTGATTGCATTTTTATCATTTGCTGGATGGGAATTATGGAAGCGCTTATCGAACACTGCAGCAGTGACTAACGAAGCACAGTATTCATACGGAACACTGAGCTCCGACATTAGTTCTGAGTTAGAGACGACTAATGATATTGATCTTAATAATTCTGATTCAGAAAATTTAATTTCAACAGATACTTCAGAAATCGAAAATACGACATCAGAGAATACTCAGTTGCGAGGAGATGTTGTTCAACAACAAAATTCAGATGCTCAAAATATAGAATTGTCTATTACCGATTCGAGCAATGCAATTTCAGCAGGGTTAGTCGATGATTCGAATTTAATCATGACCAATATAGTGTTAGATTTTACCGCCGATTGTTGGGTGAAAATTACGGATGCTCGTGGGGAAGTTCTAGCGGAAGGAGTTAAAGTCAATGGTAAACACATGCCATTAACGGGAGCTAAACCAATCACTGTGATACTAGGTGATCCCTCGGTTGTGACTATGAGTTATGCGGATGAATTATATGATCTTTCAGTTTATCAAGCAGGAAGACGAGTTGAAATTATTTTGAATTAGTTTTTCGCAATAGCGAAGGCTCTTTGAACAGAGATTTATCATGAAAGGCGAGTCTTGGATCAAACGTCGAATAAGTCGGCAAATAATGGTTGGTAATGTACCGATTGGCGGTGATGCACCTATCGCGGTGCAGAGCATGACTAATACTAATACTTGCGATGTCGAGGCAACACTCAAGCAAATAAATCAAATTGTTGACGCAGGTGCTGATCTGGTTAGAGTTTCTGTGCCTACAATGGATGCTGCCGAAGCATTCAAACAAATCAAACTTTCTTCTCCTGTGCCTTTAGTTGCCGATATTCATTTTGATCACAAAATAGCATTAAAAGTAGCGGACTATGGTGTTGATTGTTTAAGAATTAACCCTGGAAATATTGGTAAAGTAGATCGCATTCGAGCGGTTATAGAAAAAGCACGCGACAATAATATTCCGATCAGAATAGGTGTTAACGCAGGCTCATTGGAAAAAGATCTTCAAGTGAAATATGGTGAACCAACGCCAGATGCGCTCGTTGAATCGGCGTTTAGGCATATTGACATATTAGATAAATATGATTTCCAAAATTATAAAATCAGTTTGAAAGCGTCGGATGTTTTTATGACAGTTTCGGCCTATCGAAAACTGGCGAACCAAATTGTTCAACCGTTACATTTGGGGATTACCGAAGCGGGAGGATTGCGAGCAGGTGCTGTAAAATCGTCCATTGGTTTAGGTTTGCTTTTGTCAGAAGGGATAGGCGATACAATTAGAGTTTCATTAGCTGCTGATCCAGTAGAAGAGATCAAGGTTGGTTTCGATATTTTAAAATCTCTAAGTCTTCGCCAACGAGGTATTAATTTAATTGCCTGTCCTTCATGCTCTCGTCAACAATTCGATGTGATTAAAACGGTTAACGAGCTAGAAATACGATTGGAAGATGTTAGAGAAGCGATTGATGTAGCAATTATCGGTTGTGTGGTAAACGGTCCAGGAGAAGCAAAAGAAGTTGATTTGGGATTAACAGGAGGGCTTAATTCCAGTTTATTATACAAAGATGGTGAAAAAAATAGCAAAATAGATAATGACAAATTGGTTGATGAGCTTGAAAAACAAGTCAGAGAAAAACTCGCCAATAGAGCTGAAAATATTGATGCAAAAACTAAAGGTGCCAATCTCATCAAGATAGGTTAACCTTTTTTAAGGTTGTGTTTGTATTCAGTATTTTCAGACCATATTCTTTGACCAAGACAAAATAAATTTCGCACCGCCTAAAGAAGAACTTTCGACTCTTGAACTACCACTATGGAGTGCCATGATCCTTCTTACGATTGCCAGACCTAATCCAAAGCCCTTATTTTTATTCTTATTATCCAGTTGAACAAATGAATCGAAAATTTTATTCTTTGATTCAGCAGGAACTCCAAGCCCGTCATCTTCAACTAATACTTGGTATTGCTCATCTGATTCTCTAAAAGTAATTAATATTTTTTGGATAGAAAATTTACAAGCGTTAACAACTAAATTTTGGATCGCTCGTTCCATCAAGTAGCGGTCGCATAAAATATTGGTTCTCTTTGAGTTTCTTTCAAAAATAATTTCTTTATCTGGGTGATTTTTTCGCAAACGATTTAGCAATGTTTCAATGAGCGTGTTGAGATCGCCTTTTTCTAAGTTTACCGTAGCAGAAACGTTTTCAAGCGAAGCGAAATTGAGCAACTCGTTAATTAGCTCATTCATTTCAGAAATGTCGTCTTTTATACTTTCTATCTGCTGCTTGACCTCATCGATGCTATTTGACTCTTCAGCCATTTGCAGAGAAAATCTCACTCTAGCAAGCGGGGTTCTTAGCTCATGAGAAATTGAGTGAGACATGGCTTGTTGCGTTTCAATTAATAATTTTATTTTACCCAGTAGCGTGTTATATGCTTTTGCAAGATGATTGATTGATGAAGTCGCTGGCAAATTGACTTTTGATAACCACTGTTGCTGATCGAATTGGTTAATTGAGTTTTCTAGTCGGTTGAGGTCTTTCGATAGTGGCCATATCCAATAAAAAACAACGATTGCGATTAGGGCGTAAAATGTCATAATAAAAATATTCCTCGACAGAATGTTTTTGGTCAATTTTTTGTGTTTGAATTGCAGAATTAAATCGTGTGGTTTTAGATATTTAAACCCTAAAATGTCATCGCCGCTTTCTATAAAAAATAGATCTTGGTTGTTCAATTCTTTTGATATGATACCAACAAGTTTATCATTAGTTCTTAGAATGGAAAATTCGTTATCAAACTCAAACTGATTGTTGATTAAATTAATATGATTATCTAATTTGGATTTTTCAAGTTTTTCTAACTGCACAGAAACGATGTTGATCAGAGTATGGTCATATTTTTCTTCAGTATTTTGTTCTTCAAAATATTGCCACGCAAAATCTAAACTGATCCCAACTACAACGACAGTTGCAACAATCAAAATATAAAGGCGAAGGAAAAGGTTGTTCATAAATTTTTAAGTATTTAAATACTCACCACGCATCGGCAACAAATAAATAACCTTTGCCCCAAATGGTTTTGATTCGATAAGCTTCTTCAGCATGGTCACCTAGTTTTTTTCGTAGTTGTGAAATTCGAACATCTATCGTTCTATCTAATCCATCATATTCTCGATTATAAAGTTTTTTAAATAGATAATCTCGACTTAAAATCGTTCCTGCCTTTTCTGAAATGATAAGCAGTAATTCAAATTCGTGAGTCGACAAAATTATTTTTTCCTGACCAAGCCAAACGTCTCTGGACGCAGTGTCGATCGTTAGACTGCCAAAGGTGAGTGGTTCGGTGGATGTTTGAGAAACAAAATGACCACGACGTAACAAGGCTTTTATTCTAGCCAAAAGAACGCGAGGTTCTGCGGGCTTTATGACATAATCATCTGCCCCAAATTCTAGCCCTAACACTTGATCAAAATCTTCGTTCCGAGCGGTAAGCATTAAAATAGGTGCAGTAAAAGTTGGTCTGATTTCTTTGCAAATAGTTAAGCCATCTTTACCGGGTAACATAATATCTAAGATCAGTAAGTCAGGTTGAAAATCTTTGATTGCTTGTATGGCTAGGTTTCCGTCACTTTCTATTTTTACAGTGAAGCCTACATTACCGAGATACTGTTTTACCAGTGATGCGAGTTTTATATCGTCTTCGACTAATAGAATTTTTGCTAGTGCCATCGTTTTTCCAATTTAGCTATCTGTTAAGGGCACCTCTGAAAATGCACTTTTTCCACGATAGCTGCGTCAGCTTCGTGCTCGAATCCTCATATATTCCATATACACTGCGGTTCTCCGCGCGGCGCTTCCTTGATCTCATAAAAAATTACTATTTTTAGAGGTACCCTTAAGACATCTTCTTGAGGTTTTCAGTAAAAACTCCACGGGTTTCGGCGTTTACGTCTTAAGTTGGAGGTCTTTTTATATAGTTTAAGCGTAGCCATAAAAACGACGTTGTTATTTTTTTTATGGCGTAATTCAAAGTGAATATTTTTAGTAAATGAAAGCAAAAAATCTTTTTTGGCTTGCTGGTCATTTTCCCAACATGTTATGGGAAGAACGCTCAAGTTATTATATAGGCAATAATCGCCTTTAGTTTTTGTTTTCCAATTAACATTCACGACTATATCACATTCTTTTGCTTTGTTTAGTAATAAGCACTTTTCTGGAGACAGCGTTAAGCCATACTCTGTCATTTCATCATCTTTGGCACATAATTCGCCTGTCATGATTATAAACAGAATAATCAAAAAGGAGTTTACAACCTTTCTTATCCCCATATATCTTTTTTAATTTTCGTTTTTAGTAAATTCTTTTCAGTTTTTGTTACAGTCGAAATCGTTTGCCCGCATAAAATGTGATCACGTAGTCGTCATTGAGAATAGGACTATTGCTGATTTGGCGATCGAGTTTCTGATACTCGAAACTAAATCGCCAATCGCTGTCACTTTTAGAACGTTCGTCAAATGTAATCCGAATAAATGGATTAAAACTTGAGCTTGCATCATACACGCCGCGATCGTCGACAATTTCTTCGGGCGCAATCCCATAATAATAATCAGTTAATTTTGAATCTTTCCAGGTAAAACCGAAAGTGGCTCTTATATTTTTGTTAAACGAATAAGCATAGGCAGCACGAATTTCATTTCCAGAGTGGGTGTTGGTAATATCGCTTAGTATGGAAAGCTGCAGTGAACTATTATTGTATTGTTTGCTGTATTCAATCCCGCCTAAGTAAGAAAAATTCCGATTAGATAGTTCGCTTGGATTAATTTCGGTTGCTCTATCCTGCAGTTGTGATATTTGACCTGCTAGTTGTTGATTTGCATTGAGCCCTGAAGTTAAATTAACAAGAAGATTTCCAGGATCCCAACGTTTAAAAAACACACTATCGTAACTTGGGGTTGCTATCAAATTAAATGACATCTCTGTCGAATCGAATAACGTATAGCCGAAATCTAAATTTTCTATAAAGAAGTTATCAGAGTAATAACTAAATTCAGGTAATAAAACTAATGGAATGTTATCGCTATCAACCAGTGGATTACTTCTTAAACCAACACCAATTGAAACGGCAAAATTCCATTTTCCTGTTTCGATACAAGACTCCGTAAGGTCGTCACAGTGTGAGGGTTCTTCTGCTTGAATGGCTTGGCTGAGCAGCAAAAAACTAGCTAAGAAAATACCATAAAAGAGAACAGCAAATGTAGAAGTGGTTTGTTTCAAAATTTGGTTTGTTTCAAAATTTATTTGGGATCATTATAGAACTGCTGATATTATGAACTAATTTTGCTCTTGATATCTTCCTTTTATTGATTGTTTTTTGTGAAAAAGTGTAAAAAGCATCACAGCGAAAGCCATTTTTCACATATCTTTACAATACTTCACATTACGGCGCAATTATTAAACAGATCCTCAGTTTTATTTCTTTTAGTATAACTAACAGACTCTAGGCTAAGCCTAAATATTAATAAATTAGAATATTTGTTGCTTATAACAAAAACAATTTGCAACCCTAACAAAACAAAGAGGAATCCGAAAATGTTAAGAATTTCTAGCATTACACTCGCTGTTGGTATGCTTGTATTAACCGGTTGTAATAGCAGTGGCGACCAATTAAATATTGATTATAGCAATTTGCAGAAATCAAGTGTTAAAGATTCGCCTTTGACAGGTGTCAGTCATGGCGATTTAGGAGCTTATATCAAAAATGGCATCCGTCTTAGACTTGCTGGTCAAAATGATACAATTGCTTTAGTCGGTGTACTTGAAGGTGACCAAACCGCTACGGCGAGGACTAGTTTTTCTACTACAAATGTTCATGAAATAGGTGTCGATGAGGCAGATCGAATAAAATACGATGGTTATTATTTATATCAAGTCAATCGTTCTTACTTCGAAACTACGGAAGGGGATCATAACAACAATATCCGGATCTTGAGCAGCGATCCTGAAAATGCTACGTTAGAGCAGGTTAGCGAAATAGTTAATGAGTCTGGTGACTTGCAAATATCAGATATATTTTTACGAACAGACAGTCAACAGCTCGTCACTATTAATAAAACAGAGTTTTACGCTTGGGATTCGTTTTTGGCTGACCTTGATTGGCGTTGGTCCAGCGGTAAAACTCAAGTTCAACTATTTGATGTACAAACCCCTGAAACTCCAAGTGAACAATGGAAAATTGAAATTGAAGGCAATTTGGAGGGGAGTCGCCGAATTGACAATATGCTTTATTTGGTCACTCGGTATGTTCCAAATATTGAAGAAATAAATTATGCCGCCAGTTCTGATGATCAAAAAATAGCGAATGAACGCTTAATTGCCAATACGCCAGTTTCAGATTTACTCCCTCATTATCAAACAAACGATGGTGCGATCCGCTCGCTAGTGGACGCCGATGATTGCTTAGTGAATGAAGGCACCGAAAATACAGATGGTTATGCAGATATTATTACTTTGTCTGCGATCGATTTGGATACCCAACAAGTGACTTCTGCTGTTTGCTTAAATGCCAATATTCAGGGGATCTATAGTTCTACTAGCGGTTTTTACATTGGTGGGTCGACGAATTTTTCTTGGTTTGGATTTTCGGGGTTTACAGCGGTACACAAATTTAAATTGGATGGAAGTGATATAGAGTACAAAGCATCAAAATCATTACTTGGCACCTTAGGCTGGAATGATGCCTCATTTCGGATGAGTGAGTTCGATGGTAACTTACGCATCGTTACCACAGATTTTAATCAGAACAATGGAGATCCTGAACATCATTTAACAATACTAGCTGAAGACGGAAGCCGTGAATTGCAAATTATTTCGAGCTTACCCAACGATACTAATCCTGAGCCTATCGGCAAAGTTGGTGAGGATATATTTTCGGTACGATTTACTGATGACCGCGCTTATATTGTAACTTTTGAGAGAGTTGACCCGCTTTATGTGATTGATTTGTCGATCCCTAACTCTCCTGTCATAGTCGGCGCACTGGAGATCCCGGGATTTTCTCGTTATCTACATCCGCTATCGGAAGATTGGCTATTAGGAATTGGTAATGAAGCTGAGAATGGTTTAATCCAAGGAGTAAAAGTGGAGCTCTATGATATTCGAGACATGGCTAATCCATTGGTTAAAGACAAACTCGTTTTTGGTGATAGAAATTCTAATACCGAGGCGGCTTTTGACTTGAGAAGTATTAGTCTATTAAATGTCAATGAACAACAAAAAAGGTTGGCGATCCCTATCGATATTTGGCAACAGTTGAGTGAATCTTCATTTAGCCAATGGCAAGAAAGTGGTTTATTTCTTTTCGAGTTGAATACTGGTGAAAACAATGAGATGTCATTAGAATTTTCGGGAAAGATGATTACCGAATCCTTTAGTGAAGCTCAATCCTATCCTCTGAATATTGGTCACCGCCGAAGTCAGTTGCATAATGATGCTGTTTTTTATCTTCACGGAAATAAGTTTTTTTCGAGTTTATGGGGAGAATTGAATGAGCAAAATGGTCCTTATTAACGTGCGAAAAGCGGAATCTTGAGTAATATCCCCTTGGCTTCTGTTCAAATTTGAGGAGAAGCCTTTTTTAGTCGCTCAAGAAGTGAATGTGGTTGAAATGGGTAGAACTGCTTGTTTTTTGAACAAAAAACGCAAAAAATTTTAAAAATGTCTGAATATTGATAATTTTTGTCTGAATCGTGATAGCTTGATCCGACGAAAATGAGAGAGAATATCGATGGCTCGATTGCTTCAGTTATAAACCTAAGCAAAAATACAAAGAGTCTTGGGTCTTCTCACATAAGAAAAATAATTAAATTCTTCGAGGAGTCCGTCAATGCAAAAAGATAGTTTTTATGACATATCATTTGCTTGTTCTCAAATAGTGACACCAGTCCGCACGGTTGCTTTGGTCTCTATTCCTAGTGGGTAGGGACCCTTTTTTGTGGAGTTTTTTGCCATTATTTTTAATGCGAAACATTCTTTTTGTTAAATTGTCGAGGAATTATAATGATATACACAAGAATCTTAATGATATTGGCGAGTTCGTGCCTGTTTGCTTGTTCTGGAATAAATGCTTTGGTGAGCACTAAAAATAACTCTCAAGGAGAGCCCGCAGAATTGGTTAATTATACAGTTGATGAGCGGTTTGTTCATATTGATGTAATTTCAAATGGGTGTACATTGATGACCAGTTTTGAATTACTACTAGTTGATAAAAAGACTAACAGCATTCAAGTTATGCGAAAGAAGCCGGATAGTTGCAATGCAAAACCGATCCGAGTCTCGCTGGGTTATACCTACCTTCATTTAGGAGTGGATGAATCTCGCCCAGTTAATCTTGTTAACCCTATATTTGGCAGCGACATAGCGAGTTTTGATTAAAATTGCCAAGCTTATTTTTTAATCCTTTACAATGATTAGGGTGTTTGTCAAATATATATTTTACAAATGAGACTTATGTCTAGATTATCCCTTCCAGTTGACATCCCAAAGTTTTTTTGCATTATACTTAATACTTATTTAATAGGTGTATCTGACTATGCGGCATTTGTTCATGAAAATACAGGTTATTACAACTTTAATAGGTTTCTTTCTACTTAACTCGCTAGTTTTAGCTGAAGGTGCGGGCGCGGGTCTTGATCTAGCCAAAAAAGTTTATTACCGAGAAGACGGCAATGATTCAGTTGCATTTGGAAAGATGGTACTGATTGAAAAAGGTCATAAACCAAGAGAGAGAGTAACGACAACCTATACTCAAGAAAAACAGCTGGGCGAAGTCAAAACATTGATACGTTTTTCCGCGCCTGCCAATGTAAAACATACTAGTTTACTTGGCATGGATACGCCAGATGGAAATAATAACCAGTGGCTTTTTCTACCGGCATTAGGAAAAGTTCGAAAAATATCGTCAGAGCGAAAAGGTGGTCGGTTTGTAGGCTCGGATGTTTATTATGAAGATATGCAAGATCGTCATCCAGATCGAGATAGTCATAAGTTGCTGGGTACCAAAACAATTAAGGGAGCGACTTGTCAAATGTTAGAGTCTGTTCCCAAGCCTGACGATAACTCGCATTATAGTAAAAAGCTTTCTTGTATTCACCTTAAAACACTTCTGCCACTAAATGTTGATTTTTATATAGATGATCAGTTAGTCAAAAGTTGGCAAACAGTAAAAATGAAAAAAATCCAGGGCTATTGGACTATTATTGAAAGTCTAATTACCGATGCTAAGAGCTCCCACCAAACGCGCTTGATTACTAAGAATATAACTTATGATCAAAATCTTTCTGATGCTTTATTTAGTCGGCAAGTCTTGGAAGATCCAGGAGCAGAAAAAAACTTTTTTAGAGCTGCAGAGTAAGTGAAGTTGGTTGTTGTGTTAGTGCAGTCTTAGGTGTGGAACTGAAGTTGTTACGTTATTTCGTGTTGTCACATGTTTTCAAATTATGCCGTTTTGCAGTGTGCTTCTCCGTTTTCCTGAGCTTTTGGCTCGTGACCGATGATATTGCGGCGAAAGCCATCGAAATGTCACCCAAAGTTGACAACATCGATGTCGGGTTGGAGTTTGTCGGTGTTTTTCGAAATAAAAAACAGCTGGAAAAAGCCATTAGTGAAAAACAACAAACTGGCTTTCGCACGTTAGTCAAACTTAGAACTGGAAATCGTTCATATTGGCGGTTGCAGTTCGGACCATTTGCAAAAGAAAGTGATGCGATTTATTGGATTAATCCCTTAAAAAAAGAAGGATTTAATGCGAAGTTCATAAAAAGAGACTTGGACTTTGTGCTTGACTTAGGTCGTGCTAGTCGAAAAGCTGACATTCAAAAAACGATGAAAAAAGCAGAATCCTTAGGATTTTACATGCTAGAAATTGTCCGGGTTGACGAAAAATATTCTATTTGGCGACTATATACTCAAAATAACATCACAACTGAGTTAGCGAGAGCTAACAATAAAATAGAGAGCGTGGATAAAAGTGCTAGTGATATTAAAGAGCCAAGTTCAGAACCAACCTATGATCGGACGAGCAAAGAGCAACTGGTTTCAACAAACTATTCATACCGAGTGAAGCGTGAGAGTTTTATTCCCAACTTGTTTGCATCCAGAGAAAAAGCCTTGGAACGAGCGAAGCAAATAAATCAAGGCGAAAGTTCAAGAGCCTTTGTTGTTAAGAAAAAAATTAACAAGTTGACTTATTTTTTGGGACCGTTCGACTCTCAGCGAGATACAGACAGCATTGTTCAAAGGCTAAAACGAAGCAAAATTTCTCACCAGTTGTCTTGGGATAAAAAGAGACTAGCATTTTATATTTGGATTGTTGAAAGTGACATTCCGTCACAGGCAAATTGGGTTTTTGATGAAATAAATAAGCAAAAAATCGGAAAAATTCCCCGAAAATTGGTTGAAGAGGTCAAATACGAAGTCGTTGAACAGTTGCTGTCAGAAGCTCCAGATAAAAAACTTGTAGATAGTCAACCGAAGGATGTAGTCAAACAACCCGTAGATAGTGCGTCGGAGTTTCCTGGCGATACTTACTCAGAAACTGAACAACAGGATGCTATTTTTTCGACTTACTCAAATAAACGTGCCATTGAAAAAATGACGGAGCTTAAGCGTAGAGGGATCAACACTAAAATAGAGGCGCTCGCAGAAAATAGGCTACTTCAAGCCATTGTTATTACGAAAATCACTTCAATGAATGAAGCTAAAGAAATTGCCAAAGATTTAAAATCGAAAGGAATCGATGCGTTCGCATTTTCTACCAGGAATAACGTTAATTTTTCTCTAGCTGAGGACTATGGCGTGAGTGTAGGAGTATTTAGCAACTGGGACAATGTTCAGCCTCAATTGAACGCGTTAAAAGTGCTTGGTTATCATAATAGCTCAGTCGTAAACTACAACAAACAAGTGACTAATTATCGCGTACTCGCCATTCAACCTGATAGACCATCGGATATTTCTACTCCTTTTCCAGATAGCGAAGAAACAGACTCGTCTATTGTTCTTAACGATGATGATGATCAAGATTTGTTAGTGTTTTTAGATACTGATTCGTTGTCTGACGGTGGAGAATCACAATTGGTCTTTGAAGAGCAAGAACAAAGTCCTTTTCTATTATCGCTTAAAGATTCTGAGATTGCGTATTACCAGCAGCCAGATCGTGACGATATCCAATATTTGGCAAGCGCGAGATTCGAGCCGTCCTTCGAAGTAAAATTTGCGACGAACTGGGATAGTAAAATTTCAGCACGAGCACGTTATTGGCAACAACAAGGTTTGAGCCCTGTTACTGATTCGAGTGTATTACTAGATGAGGCGTTTGTCCGCTATCGCGGCACTAATTATCGGGTAACGTTAGGCAATCAAAAGGTGGTTTGGGGACGATTGGACGGCGATGCACCGACTGATTTCATGAGTACAAGGGATCTGTCTTTTGTTTTCTTGGATGACGAGTTAGAGAAGCAAAGAATTGCTGATACTTCGTTTCGTATTGAAAGCTATTTTGACCAGTATAAGCTGGATTTACTTTACACTCCGAAACCGCGTGAAACGATACTGCCTGGTTTTGAAACTAGTTTCGCTTTCATTAATCAATCAACTGGAAGAATCTTAGGCGTTGAACCTCACCCCATTATTCAACAACTTGCTCTCAACGGAACAATACAAGAAGGTTCACAAGGTGAGTCAAGTTTCGGTTTACGTATGAGTTATGCCGGAGAATCGATCGATTACGCCATTACAGCGCAAAAAACTAGATTTCAAACACCATTTTATGCAATTAATCCACAAACTCTGTTTTTTCTGTCGAGTGGTAACTCAGTAGAACAATCGATACAAATGACAGAGCAACCAACCTTTTTGGCATACCAACCCGAAACTTCAGTGTACGGGGGTGATTTTGGTTGGGCCTTTGGTACGTCAACTCTTCGCGGTGAGGTCGGTTGGATTTCCGACTATCCAATCCTACGAGAGTCTAGCTTGTTGTTTGATACCACACCGGCTGTAAGTTGGGGAGTGGGACTGGAAGCTTACCCAAATAGCGCTGCTGATAGTCGACTTATCATACAATTAGTTGGTACTCAAGTCCTTGATGATGAAGATGTATTGGGTGAAGTTTCTCAAATGTCATTAAATGGTCAATGGGAAACAACTTTCCTAAGAGAACGATGGAGACTTAGGCTCAATTTTATGACTGGGTTGCGCCAGAAAGACACCTATTTTAACCCAGAGCTAAGTTACACTGGCTTAACTAATCAGGAGTTTTATTTACGATTGTATTATTTTCAAGGTGACGATAATACCTCCGGAGGTTTTTATGAGGATTCTAATACAGTTTCTATAGGTTGGAACGGAACCTTTGATTAAATCTACGAAAATTTTTGTTATAGATATTCTTGATTGACCAATAAAAGTGGTTCTAGTCAATAAAAAGTTCAATTAGAGAGATAAAAAATGCAAAAAAAAACAGAAAAATTGATCTCGGTAAGACTTAGTATTGCTCTATTCGCCATAATGATTTTAGCGCCAGTTTATTTTTTAACGGAAATAAAATTCAATAATTTGCCTGAGATCTTCTCTCCGCCAAACTCAGAAATTAATTTAATTCAGAAATCAATCCGTCAGAGTTTTCCTGAGGACAATGTGCTCATCGTTCTCTTCACGGGGGAAGATTTATACAGTGATTCTTTTATTCTGAAAATTGAAAAAACGGTTTCGGCTTTAAACAAAAGTTCAAAAATTGAACATGTCATGGGATTATCGAGCAACGACTATATAATCGGAAGCGATGATGGTTTTCAGGTTGAAAAACTGCTCGGCATGAAAGAAGTTAAAGCGTTATCAATCAAACAACGGGTTAAACGAATTATAGAAGATCGCTTTGCACCAGGTAGGATCGTTAGTCGAGAGGGGGACTATACCGCGCTGATCATAAGACCACACCCTTTAGCTGATTCGATGGATGCGACATCTATCTTGAACAATACTAAGAAGTTGATTGAGCAATTTGAGCTGAGTAAAAATCTTCAAGGATTCGCTGGCAATATCATGGTAGAAGATTCAATGTTTAATCTAACCGTAGAAGATAATTCTAAATTCATTCCTGTAACCATGGCTATTGGATTTGTTTTACTCTGGTTTATGTTTCGCCGTAAGCTTCCGATTGTTTTATCTTTGTTGACCATTGGTGCGGCTTCAAATATGTCATTGCTTTATTTGGTTGTGACCGACACTCCTTATTCCATGCCGGTAGCAATGGTGATGCCGCTGATCATCGCACTGTCAATGGCCTTCATGGTTCATTTATTAAACGCTAGGTTAGAAGCGCAAAAAACTAACGGGGACGAAGCTACAAAAATGTGTTCTGCCATTAATGAAGTTAAGCGTCCGATTTTTTTTACAATGCTGACAACCGTGCTGGGGTTACTATCACTAAATTTTTCGCCGGTACCGCCAATACAAACGTTTGGTATTTCTGCAGCTATCGGCGTTTTTCTACTCTATTTTATTACAGTTTATTTACAGCCGCCTCTAATCGCCAAGTGGAGTGGAGGCAATTGGAAATCAAATCAAAGTGGCGTCATGTGGATTGATCACGGAATTCGTAAGCTCGCACAATTTGGTATTAGGAATGCCGGGTTGGTATTTTGCATAATGCTCGTGATTATTGTGACCGGAGTTTACTCAGGACTACGCGTGAAAGCCGAGACAGATTTTTTATTATATTTCCCTGAGGATCATGAAGTAATTCTGGCAACTAATAAGGTCGAGAAAGAGCTTGCAGGTACATCACCACTGGAAATTATTTTTAGTGCAAAAGGGCGAGATGCGCTAAAAGATCCCAAAAAATTATCCGCGATCAAAAAGATTCAATATTGGCTAGAGGCTCGTGATGAAGTTGATCTCACAATATCTATGCCAGATATCATTGAAGAATTTAATTGGGCATTTAATGGAGAAGATCCAGCGTTTAGGATTTTGCCTACGGACGAAAAATTGGTCAGTCAATATCTTTTTATTTACGACGGTAAAGATCTATTTGATATGGTGGACTACGAATTTGAACAAACAAGGCTATTGATGAACCTTAATATTCACGGAACATCCAAATTAAATATGTTTATCGCTGAGCTTACAGGTTATCTGGAAAAAAATGTACCGAGTACGATGCAATGGCAGATAGGCGGTATCGCCCGTGTTCAAGCAGACATGGTTAATAGTATTATTTCTGGACAGTTGTATAGTGGTTTTGGAGCCATCGCGTTGATCTTTCTAGTTATGTTGCTGTTGTGGCGTTCAGTGCCCGGTGCTTTGCTCTGTTTACTTCCAAATATTGCACCACTCGTATTCATATTTGCTGTGATGGGAGCGCTTGGGATCACATTAGATATTGGCACGGCAATCATTTCGAGCATCGCCTTGGGAATTGCTGTTGATGATACAATTCACATCTATGACGGATACCATAAGCGAATTAAAAACGGTGTTCGTCCCATCGTTGCATTGGTTAAATCATATCGGATAAACGGGCGTGCCATTTCGGTGACAACTGTAATACTTTGCACGCAATACTTCGTACTCGCTACTTCAGATTTTATTCCGACTTATCAGTTTGGTTTAATGACTGGGATCGGTCTCATTGCGGCATTATTCTTCGATATCATTTTATTACCCGCATTATTGGCGATAAAGCTGAATCTTGTTAAACGGCGAGAGCCAGAAATCCGATCGTTTTCTACAGAAAAAAGCTTCGCTGAGTCGAACGAAAAATGATCAGGGATTTTTTCATCAAATGGATCATCAGTCGAGTATTGAAAAGATTTGCGCATCTCCGCGATGTTCACCGGTACGCGTTTAAACGCTATGCCGATAGAGTGGCACTTATAACACCGACAGGAATATTTACCTACCGTGAAATCGAGCAAAGGGCGTTGGCTCTTGTTTCACTTTTTGTTGAAAAAAAAATAGCTAGAGGGGACTCTATTTTTGCGTTAGTTAAAGACGATCATGAACAGTTTGAAATTAAAATAGCTTGTACTGATGCAGGTGTTGTACTGAGCGCATTTCATAGTGCTCATTCAGCTGAGCAAATAGTTGAAGCAGCAAAATCAATCATGCCGAAGTTACTTATTTACGATCAAAATATTGCTAAGGGTCTAATACAACAATTGACGGTCTTGTTTCCGCAAATGTTATTTATAGATGTGGGTGAAAATGGAAACTATAAAAGAGTACTAGCGAAATTGAAATCCGCTTATAGTTCTAATCCGGTTGATCAAGATATGCCAGTAGCTTTGGGCTTCACTTCGGGTACTACTGGCAAACCTAAGACTCTAATCACAACGAGTAAAACTAATTTAGCAAGCCTACGCTTACTGATAAAAAATCTTAAACTTTCGACCCAACGGCGAAATATTATGCTGTTGGGAATTCCAGTAATAGGAGCAGGGTCTGGCGTGTTCTTACCGATGTGGCTTTCTGGTGGCTGTATTGTGATCCCTGAAAATTATAGTATAGAAAAAATGCTACCGTTAATTGAAGAACATTCTGTCACACATAGTTTCATGACACCCAGTTTGCTAATCGATTTGCTAGATGATCCAAAACGGAAATTAACGGATATCCGTTCCCTTACGACGATTATCTATGGCACCGCGCCAATGGCAGCAGAAAAACTAAAAGAATGTATTTTACAAATGGGTGCTATTTTTCAGCAAGGTTACGGTATGGCCGAAGTGCTCCCTCCAGTGAGTTTATTACAAAAGCATCAGCATGTGAACAATCTTGGCGAGCCAGTTGATTGTAAAATCTTGAGCTCTGTGGGATTAGTGGTCGATGGTGTTGAAGTCAAAATCATTAACTCTGGTGGAACTGAAATCGGCTCTGGAGAGGTTGGAGAAATTATCATTCGTAGCCCCACGGTTTTTGAGGGGTATTGGCGGCAACCCGAATTGTCCTCAAAAATTATTCGATCAGGTTTTCTACATACAGGAGACTACGGATTTCTTGACAAGAATAATTATTTGCACTTGCTCGATCGAAAAGCTGACATTATTGTTCGAAATAATCAAACTATTTTTCCTCGTATGGTTGAAGAAATTGTCCATCGTTGTCCCGTGGTTAAAGAAGCAATTCTGATAGAGGTAAACGACAACTTAGTATTAAATATATCAATAAGATTTTGTTTTAGAGAGCATAACAAATCTGAACTAGTCGATATGCTACGAACATATTTAGCGGGGGAATTAGAAGCTTCGGAAGTTCCAGAAATTATCCTCATTCAAAACGAATTACCTAGAAGCTTTTTAGGCAAATTGATTCGTACTCAGATCCGTCAATCGATCTTAGAAAGTGATAAATCAACTCGCGAGGAGAGTAGTGGTGGCTAAATTTATTTCGATAAAAGACAAGGTCGGGTACGGAGTGGGCAGTATTGCCTATTCACTACCTTACACCTTGCTTGGAACGGTGTATCTTATTTATGCCACATCCATTCTCAACATTCCTCCAGTAATCGCGGGGACGATAGTTGCTATATCGGCGCTGTGGGATGCGGTATCCGATCCGTTTGTGGGTTTTTTGTCTGACAAGACTATCAGCCAACGATTTGGTCGTCGACACCTCTATATTTTATCCGGAAGCCTACTGACCGCCCTATTTACTTGGCTATTTTGGAGCATTGATCCTTCTTATTCAACCAATACAAAAATAATTCTGTTAACCCTCTATATTCTGGCACTAAAAACTACCTTGACCGTGTTTGTTATCCCGTATAATGCGCTTGGCGGAGAACTTGCGTCAGACTATGATGAACGTTCCTCAGTTCAATCTTGGCGTGCTGGATTTTACATTTTTGGTATGCTTTTGGCGCTGGTTTTGAGCAATATAATATTTTTTCGTCCGACGAAAGAGTTTGCCAAAGGTCAATTGAATCCGGATATATATCCTCAGATGGGGCTTGCATTTGCGGTGTTCGTGGTCGTGTTTGGTTTAGCCGCGTTTTACGGTACTCGACGTCATATTCCGCTGCTAGCTAAATCGAAACGTTTTAATCTAAAGTCATCCGAAAGTACCTATGCCAATTTTTTTAGAAAACTATTTCGATGCTTAAAGAATCACAATTTAAGAGCGCTAGCAATAGCCATTTTTTTGATTGAAGTTGGCTTCCAAATCACTGTTGCAAACTCGATTTTGATCAATACTTATGCCTATAACTTGAATGGACCTCAAATGGGAATTTTGGGTATTTGTTTGCTATTTTCTTCAATTGCTTGTCAACCTGTCTGGGTCGCTTTTTCAAGAAAATATGATAAAAAACCAGCTCTACTGCTAGCGGGAGTTTTGGGAATAATTGGTTTCGCATTAGCACCCTGGATAATTGTTTGGTGGAAATTGGTTCCAATGGATTCCGATTGGTTATTAGTTATATTAAGTTTTTTTGCAATTATTGCGGGGCTTGCAAACGGAGCCTTTATGTCTCTGCCTTTTTCCATGATTTCTGATGCAATTGACGAGGCGGAGTTAGCGACGGGCGTTCGCGAAGAAGGTGTTTATTTTGGCGTATATACTTTTGCTTATAAAGCAGGAATTTCGGTTAGTTTACTTTTAAGCGGCGTAATTTTACAAGTTATCGGTTTTGATAGTACACAAGAACTTCAATCTGAGACTTCAATTTTTTATCTTGTTTTGGTACCGAGTTGGATTTTAGTTGTTATATGTCCTATCGCTTTTTATTTTATCGCCCAATTTAAGATTGATCGCAGTAGCCACCGAAAACTTGTTCCCGGTGGCGCTGATCAATTTGACAATCCTGTGTCCTCTACTCCGCTCACTAGCCGTGGAGTATTACAAACCTCGGACATTCAATCATGAACTTAGATCAAATATACACACAGTCTTTTTGCAGAAATCTAGGCTTAATTAGCGTTGAAGAGCAACTTGATTTACGAAATTCTCGCGTTGCGATCCCTGGAATGGGAGGGGCTGGTGGTGTACATTTAACCACACTACTAAGAACGGGCATCGGAAAATTTAATATTGCAGACTTCGATAAATTCGATTACGTTAACTTTAATCGACAATATGGAGCATTTGTTGATACGGTTGGAAAAGAAAAAGTCGAGGTGATGAAAAAGATTGCGCTAAATATTAATCCGTCAGCCGATATAAAATGTTTTAGCAAAGGCATCAACGAATCAAATATTGATGAATTTCTAGACGATGTTGATGTGGTGGTGGATTCATTAGATGTCTTTGTGCCCAAAGTTAGACGAATGTTATTTAATAAGGCAAGAGAAAAAGGTATTTACGTGGTTTCAGCTGGTCCCGTAGGTTTCAGTAGTATTTCGCTAGTTTTTTCACCTACCGGAATGTCATTTGATCAATTTTTTGGTCTCAAAGACGAGCTAACTAGTGATGAGATGTTGGTTAGATTTTTAGCAGGTTTAGCTGCGAGTGGTACTCATTTTAAGTACATGGATCCTAAAAAAGTTGATCCAGAAAGTGGCGCGGCACCCTCTTTAGGGTTAGCGTGCCAGTTAATATCAGGTATTGCTGCATCTGAGGTAGTTAATATTTTGCTCAAGAGAAAGCCAGTGAAATCTGTGCCGTGGAAATTTCAGTTTGACCCTTATTCTCATAAGTATATAAAACGCTATTTTTTTCTAGGTGCAAGAAATCCTCTATTTCGATTACGTTTAGCGGTGATTAATCGTCTAATAAAAATGAAATCGTTATCTAAACAAACTCAAACAAACGAACAGAATTGAAGACGAACTCTGGTCGAAAAATTAAACTTCTTACTATTCCTAGCATGTTGGGCAGATTTTTTAAGTTTCGATGGATATTTTAACTGTGCGTTATTGATTTTTATTGGACTTTCGTGTTTCTGTTAGCAGAAATGAATTCCGAGAATAGTGTTTGTCATTATATTTATCCTAGTACTCAATGCAGCTGAACTGATGCCATTCAATGACTGGATATCCTATATCGACAGGTTTGGTTAATCTCCTAGGCTCTTTCCCGGAAAGGCTTGATAATTCAACACACAAACTACACTATGATGAATTCACTGAATATCAATTTCAGACAGAAGGGCTTAGTGTGGAAAGCAAGTACAAATAAAGCTATAAATTACTATTTGACAATCCTATGACAGGTTGTTTAATTGACTGGAAACAAGATTAAAATCCATCAAATTAAAATAAATCTCAAATAAGGTTGTACAAACAAAAACCATTCTATATAATGCGCGTCCCAATTTGGCTAAACCTCTAATTGAGCGGCCTGTAAGCAGGCTTTGTAATGCAGTTTATATAGGGCGTTACGACAACCGACCTGATTTTGGTCGAAAAGAATTTTAATCCGCATTCCTTAATGATGTTAGGGGAGGTGGTTTTTAACTGTTTATTAATTAACTTTGGAGTTTCTTTGCTATGGCTAAGCAGCGAATCCGAATACGCTTAAAATCGTTTGATCACAAGCTTATCGATTTATCGACACTTGAGATCGTTAACACTGCAAAGCGTACAGGTGCACAAGTTCGTGGTCCTATTCCATTACCTACGCGCAAAGAGCGATACACCATACTGATTTCTCCACATGTCAATAAAGACGCGCGAGATCAGTACGAGATACGTACGCATAAACGCATGGTAGATATAGAAGAACCAACAGAAAAGACAGTCGATGCTTTAATGAAGCTCGATTTAGCTGCTGGTGTCGATGTACAAATTAGTCTTTCTTAAGACAGGTATGAGTCGTTTAGTCTGCTTTTAACATTAAAGGCAAGTTAAGCGAAAATTTGGTTGCGTTGTTCATTTTTCAATAAGAACAACAATATAGTAAGCAACAATAATAGAGGGTTTTTAACATGGCAATCGGAATTGTTGGTCGCAAGTGCGGCATGACCCGAGTGTTCGATGAAAACGGTGTTTCAACACCTGTTACGGTGATTGAAGTCACTGCAAATCGTATCTCTCAGGTTAAAACAAAAGACATCGACGGCTATCAAGCAATCCAAGTGACTACCGGTGAGCGTAAAGCGAGTCGCGTTACTCGTCCAGAAGCGGGGCACTTCAAAAAAGCGAGTGTTGAAGCTGGTCGAGGGCTTTGGGAATTTCGCACTGATTCTTTAGATGGCTTTGAAGCCGGAGGAGAAATCAAGGTCGATATTTTTGAAAATGGACAGATTGTTGATGTCACTGGTACGTCAAAAGGTAAAGGTTTTCAGGGTGGTATCAAGCGTTGGAATTTCACTATGCAAGACGCTACTCATGGTAACTCGGTTTCTCATAGGTCTAACGGGTCTATTGGTCAGAATCAATCGCCGGGTAAAGTATTTAAAGGCAAAAAAATGTCTGGACACATGGGCGCAGAGCGTTCAACTACTCAAAACCTTACGGTTGTGCGTGTTGATGCCGAGCGAAATATTCTTCTAATTAAAGGAGCTGTACCAGGCTCTAAAGGCGGCGATGTTATCATTTGTCCGGCTGTTAAGCTTTAAGGAGAATAGGTAATGGAAATTAATTTATCTGTAACTGGCGAGAATAAAGGGTCATCTGTTGAATTGTCAGATGTTGCTTTCGGTCGTGAATTTAACGAAGCACTTGTTCATCAAGTTGTAGTTGCTTATATGGCTGGTGCTCGTGCCGGTACACGAGCACAAAAAACGCGTAGTGATGTACGTGGCGGCGGAGCTAAGCCTTGGAGACAAAAAGGAACTGGTCGCGCTCGAGCTGGAACTATTCGCAGTCCAATTTGGCGTACAGGTGGTGTTACGTTTGCTGCTCGTCCACAAGACCATTCGCAAAAGGTTAATCGTAAAATGTATCGCGGAGCAATGCAGTGCATATTGTCCGAGTTAGTTCGTCAAGAACGGTTACACATTGTTGAGTCTTTTGAAGTTGACTCACCAAAGACTAAAGGTCTAGTCAGCAAGCTTGCTGAATACGGTTTAGCGGAAGCACTGATTGTGACTGATAAAGTTGATGAGAATTTATATTTATCAGCAAGAAACCTTCACAAAGTTGACGTTCGTGATATTCAAGCCTGTGATCCTGTTAGTTTGATCGCCTTTGATAAAGTGATTATGACTGTTGATGCAGTGAAGAAATTAGAGGAGCTGTGGGGATGAACCAAGAAAGAATCATGAGCATTTTGTTGGCTCCACATGTATCTGAAAAAGCAAGTTTTGCGGCAGATCGCGGCGAGTTTGTTTTTAAAGTTGCTAAAACAGCGACCAAACTAGAAATCAAAAAAGCCGTTGAGTTAATGTTTGACGTCAAAGTTGAAAATGTAACGACTTTGGTGGCAAAAGGCAAAACTAAACGTACTGGACAAATTTCAGGTCGTCGTTCCGATTGGAAAAAAGCTTATGTCTCCCTCGAAGAAGGGCAAGATATAGACTTTTCAGACGCTGAAGCGTAAGGGGAAATAAGATGGCTCTATTAAAAGCTAAACCCACATCTCCAGGTCGTCGCTTTGTAGTCAAAGTGGTCAACCCAGATTTGCATAAAGGTGCTCCACATGCGCCTTTACTCGAAAAGAAATCGAAAAGTGGCGGTCGCAATAACAACGGTCGTATAACCACCCGTCATATTGGTGGTGGGCATAAGCAACATTACCGCTTGGTTGATTTCAAACGAAATAAAGATGGCATTCCGGCAAAAGTTGAGCGTTTGGAATATGATCCTAACCGTAGTGCAAACATTGCATTAGTTCTTTACGCTGATGGTGAGAGGCGATATGTTATTGCGCCAAAAGATATGAAAGCTGGTGATCAAATCCAGTCGGGTCAGGATGCTGCTATCAAATCAGGCAATACCTTGCCACTTAGAAATATTCCTGTAGGTACAACAGTGCATTGTGTTGAAATGAAACCTGGTAAAGGTGCTCAAATCGCTCGCAGTGCAGGCACTTACGTCCAATTGATTGCTCGCGATGGCTCTTACGCAACACTACGTTTACGTAGCGGTGAAATGCGTAAAGTTTTAGCTGATTGTCGTGCAACGGTTGGGGAAGTTGGTAACGCAGAACACATGCTACGTTCACTCGGAAAAGCGGGTGCAACTAGATGGCGTGGTGTACGACCGACTGTTCGAGGCGTTGCTATGAACCCAGTCGACCATCCGCATGGCGGTGGTGAGGGAAGAACCTCAGGTGGTAGACACCCCGTTTCACCATGGGGAACGCCAACTAAGGGCAAGAAAACTCGTAGTAACAAACGCACAGACAAATTAATTGTCCGTCGTCGTAATCGTAAATAGAGGATTAAATCGTGCCACGTTCACTAAAAAAAGGGCCATTTATCGATCTCCATCTTCTTAAGAAGATTGAAGAAGCGGTGGCCTCAAATAGCCGAAAGCCGATTAAAACTTGGTCGCGCCGTTCAATGATTTCTCCCGAAATGGTTGGATTAACGATTGCCATACATAATGGTCGTCAGCATGTACCTGTATCTGTCAGTGAAGACATGGTTGGACACAAGTTGGGTGAATTTGCTCCAACACGTACTTACCGTGGTCACATTGCCGATAAGAAAGTGAAGCGATAGGAGATAATGATGGAAACTCAAGCTGTTTTACGTCACGCAAGAATTTCTCCTCAAAAAGCTCGCTTAGTTGCGGATCAGGTGAGAGGAATGCCAGTAGAAAATGCGCTTAACTTATTAAAGTTTAGCAATAAAAAAGCTGCTGAAATGATTCAAAAAGTTTTAAATTCTGCCATCGCCAATGCTGAGCATAATGATGGTGCTGATATCGATGAACTTAAAGTATCAACCATTTTTGTTGATGCAGGTCCCACTTTAAAGCGGATCAAAACCCGCTCAAAGGGACGCGCAGATCGCATGTTTAAGCGGTCATGTCATATTACCGTTAAAGTATCGGATAACTAGGAGTAAACCATGGGTCAAAAAGTACATCCAACCGGTATTCGCCTAGGCATCGTGAAAAAGCATAACTCAGTATGGTATGCCGAACGCGGTCAATACGCGAAACTGTTAGCCAGCGACATTGAAATTCGTAACTGGTTATTAAAGGAATTATCTCGTGCATCTGTATCAAAAATTGAGATAGAGCGCCCCGCGAAAGCATTACGAGTTACAGTTCATACGGCACGCCCTGGGATTGTGATTGGTAAAAAAGGTGAAGATATCGAGAAGCTTCGTAAGAAGATTAGTCAATTGGCAGGCGTGCAAACTCAAATTAATATTGAGCAAATACGCAAGCCGGAATTAGATGCACAACTAGTCGCTGATGGTATCGCCTCGCAGCTAGAGCGTCGTGTTATGTTCCGACGCGCAATGAAACGCGCCGTACAAAACACCATGCGCGTTGGTGCGGAAGGTATCAAAGTTCAGGTAGGTGGTCGTTTAGGCGGTGCAGATATTGCGCGTGCAGAATGGTATAGAGAAGGTCGAGTGCCTCTTCATACTTTGCGTGCAGATATCGATTATGCAACAGCCGAAGCAAATACGACTTACGGAATTATTGGTGTTAAGGTCTGGATATTTAAAGGTGAAGTTTTTGGCGATCAGCCACAAACGACCACTGAAGATAAGCCAAAGAAAAGACCTTCCCGAGCTAAGAAGAAGTAGGGGGAAAGACCATGTTACAACCTAAAAGAACGAAATTTCGTAAACAGCATAAGATGCGTAACCGTGGTGTTGAAAACCACAACGTCAGCTTCGGAGAGTTTGGTCTTAAGTCTGCTGACCGTGGTCGGATGACTGCTCGTCAGATTGAAGCCGCTCGTCGAGCGATGACTCGTCATATGAAGCGTCAAGGCAAAGTTTATATTCGAGTTTTTCCTGACAAGCCGATTACCAAAAAGCCTCTTGAAGTACGGATGGGTAAAGGTAAAGGTAGTGTGGAATATTGGGTTGCACAAATTCAACCAGGACGTATGTTGTTTGAAGTTGAAGGTGTGCCAGAAAATTTAGCTAAAGAAGCCTTCGCGCTTGCAGCTGCTAAACTTTCTGTTAAGACAACTTTTGTCAAGCGGACGGTAATGTAATGAATGCTCGAGAGTTGAGAGAAAAGAGTGTAGATGAGCTTCAAACTGAGTTGATTGAGCTTCGTAAAGAACAATTTAATTTGCGAATGCAAAGAGCAACGGCTCAATCTGAGCAGTCTCACACCTTAAAAAATGTACGTCGCGATATAGCCCGTGTTAAAACGGTGTTAAATCAGAAGGCGAATACTGTTAATGAAGCAGTCGTGGAAGGAGCAGCCTAATGAGCGAACGTAAAGTAATTAAGCGTACTCTGACTGGTAAAGTGGTGAGTGACAAGATGGACAAAACCATCACTGTCAAAATCGAACGTCAAGTGAAGCACCCGTTATACGGTAAATTCATAAAACGCTCGACTAAAGTACATGCTCATGACGAAAGTAATGAGTGCAAAATGGGTGACACTGTAACGGTTGTAGAATGCCGACCGCTTTCTAAAAGCAAATCGTGGCAGTTAGTTGAAGTTGTTGAAAAAGCCTAATAAACACCTTAAAAATTTAAGAATGTTTATTGTTAGCTGAATCAATTAAATGATGATATACTCCCGCGTCTTTTTGCCGGTGCACAATATTAGCGCTGGTTTTTATGTGGGTAAAGTTGGAGAAAACCAATGATCCAAATGCAAACAACACTCGATGTTGCTGACAATAGCGGTGCTCGTCGAGTTCAATGTATTAAGGTTCTTGGAGGCTCACATCGCCGATACGCAAGGATTGGTGACGTGATCAAGGTCAGTGTTAAAGAAGCTATTCCTCGCGGTAAAGCGAAGAAAGGTGATGTTATGAACGCTGTCGTTGTCAGAACCCGAAAAGGCGTGCGTCGTCCAGACGGATCGGTGATCCGTTTTGATGGAAACGCAGCAGTTCTTCTAAATGCTAACTTACAGCCTGTTGGAACTCGTATTTTTGGACCTGTAACGCGCGAACTTCGCGGTGACAAGTTCATGAAAATTGTTTCTTTAGCGCCTGAAGTTCTTTAAGGAGACATTAGAATGCAAAAATTAAAAACGGGTGATAATGTGATTGTGTTGACAGGTAAAAGCAATGGTCAACGCGGAAATATCACAAAATTCATCAAAGAAAAAGGTCGTGTAGTGGTTGAAGGCGTTAACATGATGAAAAAACATGTTAAACCAAACCCTCAGGCTGGTGTTCAGGGCGGTATCGTTGAAATGGAAGCGCCTATGGATATTTCAAATGTTGCACTATTTAATGCTAAGGCTGGTAAAGCAGATAAAGTAGGATTTAAAGTGCAAGAAGATGGCAAGCGAGTTCGAATATTTAAATCGAACGGTGAGCTGGTAGACTAATTTATTGATTTCGTTTTATTTTAAAAACGTTAGTTTTTGAAATGCGAGTCTTTAAAATATAGGTGTATAAAATGGCGAAACTGCAAGACTACTACAAGAAAGATGTTGTCAAAACTTTAACTGAAAAGTTTGGCTACAAGTCTGTCATGCAAGTCCCTAAGATAACCAAAATCACATTAAATATGGGTTTGGGTGAAGCTGTCGGGGATAAAAAAGTTCTAGAGAACGCATGTAATGACTTAACAGCTATCTCAGGTCAAAAGCCTGTTGTGACGAAAGCCCGCAAATCAATTGCTGGATTCAAAATTCGTGATGACTATCCTATTGGCGCTAAGGTAACATTGCGCGGTGAACGGATGTGGGAATTTATGGAACGCTTAGTTTCTATCGCAATTCCTCGTATTCGTGATTTCCGTGGTTTAAATCCTAAGTCGTTTGACGGTCGTGGAAATTATTCTATGGGTGTTAAAGAGCAGATTATCTTTCCAGAAATTGACTACGATAAAGTAGACAAAATTCGCGGAATGGATATCACGATTACGACTTCAGCGACAACAGATGAAGAAGGCAGGCAATTATTAAGCGCTTTCCGATTCCCGATTAAAGGGGCATAACAATGGCTAAAGTATCTATGGTTCAGCGTGAAAAAAAACGCGCTAAACTAGTTGCTAAGTACGCAGCTAGGCGTGCTGAATGTAAAGCAATTATTATGGACCTCAACAAAAGTGACGAAGAACGTTGGGATGCTCAAGTAGCATTACAAAAGCTACCTCGTGATGCAAGTCCTGTGCGTCAACGTAATCGTTGTAATATCACTGGTCGTCCACATGGCTTTTTACGCAAGTTCGGTTTAAGCCGTAACAAGTTGCGTGAGCATGCTATGGCAGGCGATGTTCCTGGTTTAGTGAAAGCTAGCTGGTAAATTGTTGGGAGAATTAATATGAGCATGCAAGATCCAATTGCCGATATGCTGACGAGGATCCGTAACGGACAATCAGCAGGCAAAAAAATTGTTTCAATGCCTTCATCAAAAGTAAAAATTTCAATCGCAAATGTATTGAAAGATGAAGGCTACATAACTGAAATAAATAAAGCGGAAAACGATGGTAAAGCTGAGCTTTCTATTGAGCTTAAATATCATCAGGGACGTCCGGTTATTGACATGATTAAACGTGTAAGTAAGCCGAGTCTACGTATTTACAAAAAATCAAATGAGCTACCTCGTGTACTAGACGGTTTAGGTATTGCTATTGTGTCAACTTCTCGCGGAGTAATGACTGATAAAGCAGCACGTAAATCGGGTCACGGCGGCGAAGTTCTCTGCATCGTGTCTTAAGGAGAACTGATATGTCTAGAGTAGCAAAAACCCCAGTTAGTATTCCTGCTGGCGTTACTGCCGATTTAAAGGGGCAATTAGTCTCCATAAAGAGTGGTAAAGGTAGCTTGCAACAGGAAATACATTCGGCTGTAGAAGTTAAAGTTGAAGATAATCAAATTATGTTTGCACCTAAAGAAGGCGCAGCAAATGCAAACGCACTTGCTGGAACGATGCGTTCTTTGGTTAATAACATGGTTGAAGGTGTCGTTAACGGTTTCGAAAAGAAACTGCAATTAGTTGGTGTTGGTTACCGCGCAAAATCCGAAGGTAAGGTCTTAGACTTAACACTTGGATTTTCACACCCGGTGAAATTTGAAATCCCTGAAGGGATCACCATTGACACGCCAACAAATACTGAAGTTGTTGTTAAAGGTATCGATAAGCAGTTAATAGGTCAAGTGGCAGCTAATATTCGAGCCTATCGCCCACCAGAACCTTACAAAGGCAAAGGTGTGAAGTACGTGGATGAAGTTATTCGTCGTAAAGAACCTAAGAAAAAGTAGGGTAGCATAATGGATAAAAAACAAGCTAGAGTTCGTCGTGCTACTAAAAGCCGTTCGAAAATGAAAGAGCTGGGAGTTGACCGATTGATCGTGAATCGCACTCCTCGTCATATCTATGCTCAAGTTGTTTCTGCAGATGGCGGAAAAGTTTTAGCGGCTGCATCAAGTGTTGAAAAAGACATTAAAGCAGCGGTTAAATCGACTGGTAATGTTGATGCGGCAAAAACGGTTGGTGCATTAATAGCAGAAAGAGCAACTAAAGCTGGCGTATCAAGTGTTGCATTTGATCGCTCTGGGTTTAAATATCACGGTCGTGTGAAAGCATTAGCAGATGCTGCTCGCGAAAGTGGTCTCCAGTTCTAAAGGTGAAATGATGGCTAGACAAGAAAATAATTCTGACGGCTTAGTTGAAAAGTTAGTCAACGTAAATCGAGTAGCTAAAGTAGTGAAAGGTGGACGTATTTTTTCATTCACCGCACTTACGGTAGTTGGTGATGGAAACGGTAAAGTTGGTTTTGGTCGCGGTAAAGCACGTGAAGTGCCTGCAGCGATCCAAAAAGCAATGGAACAAGCACGGCGTAATTTAATTCAAGTTGAATTAAAAGACGGTCACACGTTACAACATCCTATTAAGGCAGATCATGGTGCTTCTAAAGTGTACATGCAGCCCGCTTCGCCTGGTACAGGAATTATCGCTGGTGGAGCGATGCGTTCGGTATTTGAAGTGGTTGGTGTTGAAAATGTTTTGGCAAAGAGTATTGGTTCTACCAATCCGATTAATATTGTACGTGCTACTATTCGTGGTTTGAATGATATGTTTTCTCCGGAAGATGTTGCTTCAAAACGCGGAAAGTCAGTCGAAGAAATCATGGAGTAAACCATGGCTACTAAAAAGACATTTAAAGTGACTCAAGTTAAGTCTTCTATTGGACGCTTGAAAAATCACAAAGGCTGTTTAACCGGACTCGGTTTAAGACGCATCGGTCATACCGTTGAAGTAGAAGACACACCTTCTACTCGAGGTATGGTAAATACAATCAGCTATATGGTTCGAATGGAGGACTAGTATTATGAGTTCAGAAGTTATGAGATTAAATACACTTAGTCCTAGCGAAGGCGCAAAAAAAGCAGCAAAACGTGTTGGTCGCGGTATTGGTTCTACTCTAGGTAAAACTTGTGGACGTGGTCATAAAGGTTTGAAATCACGCTCGGGCGGTAAAGTTTCAGCGGGATTCGAAGGCGGTCAGATGCCTTTAAAACAACGTTTGCCAAAATTTGGTTTTACTTCGCGTAAATCGTTGAAATCGGCGCAAGTCCGTTTAGGCGAACTGAACAAAGTCCAAGGCGATTCAGTTGATTTGTTAACGCTCAGAGCCGCTGGACTAATCACCAAAAATATCGAGCAAGTAAAAGTGATGCTTTCCGGTTCCATTGAACGGGCTGTAAACGTCGGTGACGGTGTTCGAGTGTCTAAAGGTGCGCAAGCTGCTATTGAAGCGGCTGGTGGAACTGTCGCAAAATAAATTGCTGACTCCAAAAATAGTCGAATTTAGGATTAGGTAGACATAATATGGCTAAAGCCCCAGTAGAAAAGAAATCAGGTGGTGGGTTAACTGAACTTAAGCAGCGGTTATTGTTCGTGCTGATGACGATTATTATTTTCCGTTTAGGATCTTTTGTACCCGTACCAGGAATTGATTCCAATGTTCTGTCTCAATTTATGGGGCAGCAAAGCGGTACATTGCTTTCTTTGTTTAACGTTTTTTCGGGCGGCGCATTAGAAAGAGCTAGTGTTTTTGCGTTAGGTATTATGCCTTACATTTCTGCTTCGATTATTTTGCAGGTTTTGAGTTTTGTTGATCCAAGGTTACAAGAAATAAAAAAGGAAGGCGAAGCAGGTCGACGTAAGATCAATCAGTACACGCGGTATTTAACATTGATTCTTGCTTGCTTGCAAGCTATCGGTATAGCCACTAACTTTCCAAATATGATGGATGGATTGGTTCCTAACCCGGGCTTTAGTTTTTATTTCGGAGCGGTTGTTAGTTTAGTTACCGGTACCATGTTCTTAATGTGGCTTGGTGAGCAAATTAATGAACGCGGAATTGGAAATGGTATTTCGGTTCTTATATTTGTCGGTATAGTTGCCGGGTTACCAACGGCGATGGGGCAAACATTTGAACAAGCAAGACAAGGCGAAATTAATCCACTCGGTTTGATGATTATTTTTGCGGTAGTGGTATTGGTCACCGCATTTGTTGTATTTATGGAGCGGGGGCAACGTCGTATCGTTGTTAATTATGCTCAAAAACAGCAAGGTCGTCGAATGTATCAGGCGCAGTCTTCGCATTTACCTTTGAAAGTGAATATGGCGGGTGTTATTCCAGCGATATTTGCATCGAGTATTATTTTGTTTCCAGGCACCATTGCTCAATGGGTTGGTCAAGGAAATGAAGATATGTTGTGGTTGCAAAGTTTTGCTAATCAAATGCAGCCAGGTAATCCGCTGTATATGTTGTTATATGGAGCAGGGATCATGTTTTTCTGTTTCTTTTATACCGCTCTTGTTTATAACCCAAGAGATACAGCTGACCAACTAAAGAAATCTGGAGCGTTTATTCCTGGGATTCGTCCCGGAGAGCAAACTTCCAGATATGTTGATAAAGTGATGACTCGACTAACCCTAGTAGGCGCAATCTACATCACCGCAGTGTGTTTACTACCAGAGTTCCTAATTTTGATCTTTAAGGTGCCTTTCCAGTTCGGTGGAACGTCATTATTAATTATAGTAGTTGTTATTATGGACTTCATGTCTCAAGTTCAAGCACACTTAATATCTCGTGATTACGATTCGGTTTTGAAAAAGGCAAACTTTAAAAATTATGGTTCTTCTGGGATACGTTAAATCGCAGTAGGTCAGACTAGATTCGGAGTATGAAAATGAAAGTTAAAGCTTCTGTTAAAAAAATTTGCCGTGACTGTAAAGTCATTCGCCGCAACGGTAGTGTTCGGGTGATTTGTAAAGATCCCAAACACAAGCAGCGTCAAGGCTAATTAGAATTTTTGAAAGAAAGTAAAGCGCCATTTATTTTGTATACGCGTGTAGCCCGCTAAAGATATTAAGTAAATGGCATAATTTTTAATAATCGGTTGATTTTTAACCGTTTGAACGCTATTATTGCGCGCCTTTTTGTTGGGTGACGTTTTTTGAGATAGACATGATAGTAAAAGAACTAATGTTGGGAGTAGGTCAATGGCCCGTATAGCTGGTATTAACATTCCAGTCCATAAGCATGCGGTAATTGCTTTAACATCTATATATGGTGTTGGTCGCAGTCGTTCACAGGTTATCTGTGACACAGCTGGTATCGATCAAAGCCGGAAGATTAAAGATCTTACTGAAGCGGAAATAGAGTCACTCCGTACGCAAGTTGCTAAATTTATGATTGAAGGCGACTTGAGACGTGAAGTGTCAATGAATATCAAGCGTTTGATGGACTTAGGCTGTTTCCGTGGTATTCGCCACAGAAGAAGCTTACCGGTTCGTGGACAACGCACCAAAACAAATGCGCGCACTCGAAAGGGTCCACGTAAACCAATTAAGAGATAGCGATTATGGCAAAGACACCTCGTTCTCGTAAAAAGGTTAAAAAGCACGTTGTAGACGGCATGGCACATATACATGCGTCATTCAATAATACAATCGTGACTATAACTGATCGACAAGGCAATGCTCTAGCATGGACTACCGCTGGTGGTTCTGGTTTTAGAGGATCTCGTAAAAGCACCCCTTTTGCTGCTCAAGTTGCTGCTGACCGTGTGGCTCAGATGGTAAAAGAGATGGGCATGAAGAATATGGAAGTATTCGTTAAAGGACCGGGTCCAGGCCGCGAGTCTGCTGTTCGTGCTCTCAATAATGCGGGATTTAAAATTACTAACATCACAGATGTTACACCTATCCCTCACAATGGTTGTCGCCCACCTAAAAAGCGACGTGTATAACGCTTGTTTAGCGAAAGTCGAATTGCTGGAGAAATAAAATGGCAAGATATATAGGACCTAAACTCAAGTTAGCACGTCGTGAAGGCGTAGATCTAATGCTGAAAAGCGGCGTTCGTGCTATTGAGGATAAATGTAAGATTGATCAAGTACCTGGTGTGCATGGCGCAAGACGAACCCGTCTATCAGACTACGGTATTCAGCTACGTGAAAAGCAAAAAGTTAAGCGCATTTATGGCGTACTTGAAAAGCAATTCCGTAACTACTATAAAGAAGCTGCTCGTATAAAAGGGGCTACCGGCTCTAATTTATTGCAATTGTTAGAAATGCGACTAGATAATGTTGTTTATCGTATGGGATATAGCACCACTCGTTCTGAAGGACGTCAACTTGTTAGCCATAAAGCAATTTTAGTTAATGGCGAAATGGTTAATATCCCTTCTTATAAAGTGGCTCCAACTGATGTTATTTCTATTCGTGAAAAGTCTAAGAAACAACTTCGTATTACAGCAGCACTCGAATTAGCTGCACAAAGAGAACGCCCAGTATGGGTTGAAGTTGATGATAAAAAAATGGAAGGTACTTTTAAGAATGTTCCAGAACGGACTGATTTACCGTCAGATATCAACGAAAATCTAATCGTGGAACTTTACTCTAAGTAAGACTTTAAGAGGATTAACTATGGGCAATGTCGCTGAACTTCTGACTCCGCGTCAGATAAAGGTGGAAAATTTAGGAGAGCGTAAAGCTAAAGTTGTACTTGAACCTTTTGAAAGAGGTTTCGGTCATACTTTGGGTAACTCTCTGCGTAGAATATTGATGTCTTCAATGCCTGGGTGTGCGGTTGTTGAAGTAGAAATTGATGGAGTGTTACATGAGTACACAACCATTGAAAACGTTCAAGAAGATGTAATAGATATACTTCTTAATCTTAAAGGACTCGCTATTAAACTTGAAGATAAGGACGAAGCAATTCTAATTCTTCAAAAGAAAGGCGAAGGTGCTGTTACAGCGGCGGATATTGAAGAGCAAGCAGGCGTTGAAATTATCAACCCAGAGCATCATATCGCAACATTAACTAAAAAAGGCTCATTAAGTATGCGTCTTATCGTTAAAAATGGTCGTGGATATGAAACTGCTGCATCACGTAAAGACGACGACGATGAGAGCTTAAGTATTGGTAGATTGCACTTAGATGCATCGTTTAGTCCAGTACGGCGAGTTTCTTATGTGGTTGATTCTGCTCGTGTTGAACAAAGAACAAATCTCGACAAATTAACTATCGATCTTGAGACCAATGGTACGGTTGAGCCAGAAGAAGCAATTCGTCGTTGTGCGACGATTCTTCAGCAACAACTTGCAGCATTTGTTGACTTGAAAGATGAGAAACAAACAGAGCCAGAAAAAGAAGAACCAGAAATTGATCCGATTCTTCTACGTCCAGTTGATGATTTAGAGTTAACTGTCCGTTCAGCTAATTGTTTGAAAACAGAAAATATTCATTACATTGGTGATTTGATCCAGCGTACTGAAGTTGAGCTACTGAAAACGCCCAATTTAGGTAAAAAGTCGTTAACCGAAATTAAAGATGTTCTTGCTTCACGCGGATTATCCTTAGGTATGCGTCTTGAAAATTGGCCACCAGCGAGTATTCTTAACGAAATTTAATCTGATTTAGGCTCTCATCAACACTTGTGAGTCTTGCAGAACAAATTAACAAAACCCTACTTTTATCAGTAGGGTTTTGTTATTTATAGCCACAAGTGTTATTGGATTTGTTTTTTGATAATTTTTGTGTATAACTCTAACTAAATAATATCAGTTCTATTGCAGGCTGATAATGAATAAAGGTATTTAATCATGCGTCATCGTAAAAGCGGTCGTCAATTAAATAGAAACTCTAGCCATCGCCAAGCTATGTTTCGCAATATGTCAATCTCAATGATTGAACATGAACTGATCAAAACAACATTACCCAAAGCTAAAGAACTTCGTCGTGTAGTCGAACCATTAATTACGCTCGCTAAAAAAGATTCCGTCGCTAATCGTCGTTTAGCATTTTCTCGTACTCGCAGTAAAGCCGCTGTTGGAAAATTATTTGATGAACTAGGTCCTCGTTATCAAGAACGACCCGGTGGTTACTTAAGAATTATTAAGGCAGGTTTTCGTACCGGTGATAAAGCTCCTATGGCTTATGTTGAGCTTGTTGATCGTCCGGTCGTAGAAGATGAAGAAGAAGCTGATGAAGATTAAGCTAAGTCATATTAGAAAGCAAAATCTAAACAATATAGGCTGTGACGATCAGTCTTAAGTAATACACATTTAAAGAAACAATTTTTAGCCGAGTTTATCTCGGCTTTTTTTCATCTATCAAGGCTTCATTTTTATCCCTGTTTGAACGCGAACGAAGTAGATTACTGCTGTGATAACCATTAACAAAGCACCAAATTGTGAACCGCTCATCGAGAAAATGATTTTTTCGTTGCTACTTACGAACTCGACCAAGAACCGACAAATACCCCATAAACCAAGTAACGTAAAAAACTGAGAATAAGGTCTGTAGTTACTGCTTTGACGTTTGATTAGGATGGCAAAAATAATTAGAGAATAGACCATTTCATACAAGGGGGTAGGGTGAACGGAAGTATTTGTTGGTGCGATACCATGAGGGAAACTCATTGCCCAAGGTAAATCGCTGGGAATACCGTAACAATCGTCACCCGATAGAAAACAGCCAATACGAGCGATTGCATAAGCTAAAATAGCTGCTGGTGCAGCGCTATCTAATATATTAAATAACTTAATTTTCTGAAAATGAGTAAATAGATAGGTAGCGAGTATTGCACCCAAAATAGCGCCCTGGCTAGAAAAACCGGTACCGCTTAGTAGCATTGAATGATTATATGAATTCTTTAGAATAAACATTAACTTAGCACCAACAACACCAAAAACTAAAAGCAAGACGATGAGTACTTCTTTATTGTTGAACTGAGGTTTGGTTTTATCGAGTGTTTTCAAAAAATACCAACGACCAACAAGATAAGCTATGGCTAGCAATAGTCCATAAGTTCCGATAGTAAAACTATTAGATTTTATTAGATAAGGGTACATTATTCGGCTAATTTATTCATTGGGTATCAACTGATTTTAAGGTGATCCCGTGAAATTGTCTAACGATCAATTTTTTATTAAAGGGGGAATATTTTGTGATGCTAGTCTCACTACTAACAAAATATTCGATTTAGGAAGTTTTTGTTACTCTGTAATAAAAATTCTGCCAGTATTTTAAACAGAATTTCTGTGTTATATTTGAGCCTAAATCATAATCAATACGTGCTATAAAAAAGACCTGAATAAATTATCGCTATTTATTCATCCTGTCTCTTACGGATTAGAGGCGTAACACACGTAAAGATTAACAAGGAGACACCCAATTGAAAGTGGTCGCTGCAAAGAGACTTATTGACGCGCAATCAAGATACCCGTCTGCTCACGAGCATATACAGGGTTGGTATCAAATTATTAATCAAACTGATTTCGGCTCTCCGGAAGATCTGAGAGAAGTCTTTGGTGATATGCGTGGTTTCAATTCGTCATTTAAATTTCCAATTCCTGAATCTAAGCTGCTAGCACACACATCTATTAACTTTGCCGCAAAGGTTGTTCTAATTAACGATGTTATTCCAGGTAATAATTAATAAGGAATACAAATAAAAGGGAGATCGCATGAATCAACAGCTTGAAAATGCAATGCAACATTGGAACATGGTCGCGCCGGCGATTGATTGTCCAAAAAATCAACAAGACTATGAAACGCTTTTGAGCAATATTCAGGAAGCTATAGAGCTTGTTGAAAATCGTACCAATAGCCCACTTAACGGACTGATTGAAGCGATGGCGAGTGCAGCTCAAAAATATGAAAAAGATCAGATCGATTCGCTTCGTGGCGGTGCGCTTGCATCGTTAAAGTATCTAATCAAATTACATGGAGTACGCCAAGCTGAATTGAGAGAAATTGGTAGTCAAGGAGTTGTTTCTGAAATTTTGAATGGTAAGCGAACTCTCACACTGAGGCACGTACGAGAACTCTCCAAAAAATTTAATGTTTCTCCGAATGTCTTCGTTCAGGAATAATCAAAAAGCAATTTAAGGTATTGGCGTTGGTAATCTAAATCCAGCGCCGCACCTTCTTTTTATAATTAAGATATTCTTCCGAAAAAATCTTTTCTAGTGCCTTTTCTTCAGGTTTTATTTGCAGTGAATTCATTGCCAAAACGAAAACTGGAAGCAGCAAAAAAGAAGATATTGATGCTAATAGCATTGCAATTCCTGTTAAGATCAAAAGCATTCCTAGATACATCGGATTCCGAGTAAATCGATAGAAACCTCCTATAACTAAACTGGTCGCTTTTTCTGGCGAGAGCGGATTGACCGTTGTTTTATTTTTTTGGAAATTTAAAAATGAAATGATATCCATACTGACACCAACAACAATACTTCTCACATTCCGCACCAAATTTTTCTTTTACAAACAATAGCGATTAAATCTGCAGCCTGAGCATATATTTCTTACTTATATTAACTTAGATTTTTCTCTCAGGCACACACCATACTACCGCGTCGGC